>Ga0214542_1002153_pt1 | contig 40773 bp, 25 predicted proteins | sample CNSS1metaG_FD_160096 | JGI IMG/M metagenome (GOLD analysis project Ga0214542, IMG submission 160096) | Root nodule microbial communities from cowpea collected in UCLA plant growth center, Los Angeles, California, USA - CNSS1 | ecosystem: Host-associated > Plants > Roots > Nodule | place: USA... | reverse complement strand
AATAAATTCCAGCTGCATTAACAAACGTTAGAATATCCAATAATATTTTATGCAACTAAAATCAATTTTTACGCCATTATTACCAAACTTACTCAATAAATCCAATAATCACAAATCCTAATTAAATAAATCTTTAAGCACAGAAAATTCAATTAAATCCCCAAATTTAAATATTAAATGAGGGCAAAAATTTGAACTCATCAGTGTCTTTGTTAAAAGTTTTTTTAATGATGACTTTATTATCCTGTTATTATATGTTGGTGACATGCTTATTGTTGGGAAAGATGTTTCCAAAATTAACAGGTTGAAGAAACAATATATTAAAAGGGTCTCGTAGAGATTCCATATGGAAAATGCGAAAGTCGTAAGCATTCCTCTTGCTACTCATTTTAAATTGAGTGTTAAACAAAATCCTTCAAATGAAGCTGAGAAGGCATATATGGGCAGAGTTCCTTATGCATCTGCGATGGGTAGTTTGATGTATGCAATGGTGTGCACGAGACCAGATATTGCACATGTTGTTGGTACAGTTAGTCGATTTTTGTCAAACCCAGGTAAAGAGCACTAGAATGTTGTGAAATGGATTTTGAGCTATCTTCATGGTACTGTTGTATGAAGCTTTGTTTTGGAGGTGATAAGCCTAATTTGGTGGGATACTCAGATTTGTAGGGGGAGCTGTGGCTTGGCAATCAAGACTACAAAGGTGTGTAGCATTGTCTACTACAGAGGCGGAGTTCATTGCCATTACTGAAGCATGCAAGGAGTTGCTATGGTTGAAGAAATTCTTGTAGGAGCTTAGTTTTAGGCAAGATAACTATTCATTGTTCGTTGATAGCCAAAGTGCTATCCATCTTGGTAAGAATCCAACTTTCCATTCTAGATCCAAACATATTGATGTGAGGTATAATTGGATACATGATGTTTCGGGTGCTAAGCTGTTGGAGTTGGAAAAGGTTCATATAAATGATAATGGTGTTGATATGATGACTAAAGCATTGCCAAGATGGAAGTTTGAAGTTTATTGTGAGATCGTCGGTTTGGCGATTATCTCCACATAATTGTGAATAGGAGATTTGTTGGGTATTGGGCTCCCTTCCAATATGGAGAAAAGGCCCAAAACTTGAGAAGCTCATGTCTCACTTAACCTAGTGGAGAGGGGACTGCAAAATAAATAGAGAGGCAGAACAATAGAGTCAGAACACACTGAAAACCCTAGCACATAGAGGGAGAGGTAGAGGGAAAATTATGTTCACATTTTTCACTGAGTTGCCACCGTAAAATTGGCACTGCGGATTCATTCACCGTTGGATCAGGCTGAAAGTTTTACAGCAGGTTCGGAACACATTGTTCTTCATTTTGACCGATCGAATCATTAATACGAGGTATAAGTTGGGAGATATTAATTTCTTACTGCAGTAGAGATTTTATAGGTTTTTCTTCTCTTATTCCCCTCTATTTGAAAGCTTTGTTGCTTTGCTATTTGGTTGGGTGTTGGTACTAATTTGTGTTGTTGATTGAGACTCTTTCGTAGTTTATTTAAAATTTCTTTATGTTTTAATTTTTTTTAGACTTATGTATTTTGTCTTGATAGATTGTTTTTTTAAGATTATAGCTCTTAACCGAAGGTCCATGTCCATCTTAGAAATGATGGGGAAAACAACAACATAAACAATATTCTAGAGAATTCAGCGGATATAATTTCCCCTAACTTGCAAGGATCTATGAGGAGCAACAATCAAAGAGCAATAATAATAAATCACTACAATCACAAATAAAGGCACCAGGATTTTTAACTTGAAAAACTCCTCAAATCAAGGTAAAAACTACGAGTCGTCCAGACCAAAGAAATAGCTCCACTCGTGTTTCTTATGATCCTCCTAAGACACTCACCTCGTCTTTATCAGAGTCATTGATTAATTAAACTCTATTTATCATATAATACACACTTTATGTGTTATTTATCTGAAGATTGTTTTAGGGTTAAATGTGTTTTTGATCCCTCAAGTTTCAGCGAAATTTGGAATTAGTCCCTCATCAAAACTTTTAGTCCTTCATCTTTAAAAATGTGTGAATTTAGTCCTTTTAGTCAAATTTTGTTAAGTTTATCTGACGTTTCAAGCGCATTTCATGATAGTATTTGAATTATTTACACTGTTTGAAACATTTTTGCTTCAATGTTAACTCAAATATTATCACAAAATGCGTTTAAAATTTCAAATAAACTTCATAAAATTTGGTAAGAAGAACTAAATCCACACATTTCTAAAGATGAAGGACTAAATAGGTATAAAGTTTCGAAGAGGGACTAATTCTAAAATTCACTAAAACTTAAGGGACTAAAAACATATTTAACCCATTGTTTTAATAACTTTCATAAAATATAAAAAAAAAATTCAACATTTTTAAAATTTATAATTTAGTCTTCATTTGATTAATACCATTAAGAAAGTGGTATTTTGACGCAATAAATATTTAAGTGGGTATCACATTTGCAGATCAACAAGTAAAGGAGTGGCAATACAAAAGCAACAACACAAAAGCAACCATCGTCATTAATACGATGATTTGGCTTTAGGTTGTATTTTTAGAAATATCATTTCTAGAAATATTATAACTAGAATATTATTTTTAGTCATGTCTAAAAATACGCTTGATTAACTTTTAATATTTTTAAGATGACTTTTGGTTTTTTGACATTATTTTGTACTTAGTAATCATATTTTCTAAAATATTACACCTACAAATTGTTGTTTTTGAATGCAGTTGGTAGTAGATGGTACATAGAAGATCCAAACATATCTAAAATGATTTTTGAAATCACAACAAAATTTGTCCTTTTTATCAAGAACTAGGGGTACCTAAATAAATGTTGCTATAAACACATGAATCTTTAACCACATAAAATCTGATTCCGACCCTCGCCAACAACCAAGATAAGTTACATAGAAAAATCAGATCCACCTCAAATTTTAAAGAATAAAAAATAGGAAAAAATTGTTTTTTCCATGTAACTATTTCTGGGTATCTATCTTGTTAAAGAAAGAGACAAGAGAATGAACGCTAATTCTAGAAGTATTGAGAATAATGATTATTCTGGAAAAAGATATATTAGGAGCATATGAACATACCTAGATTGGACCTTTGTTCCATGAATCTTAGACAGTTAGTCAAGGCTTTTTCTTTTTGCAATCCCATAGTTTTTAAATATACCCTTATAATTTCTAAACTAATTTTTTTATCCTTCATACATGTGACTTTCAGATGAAGCTTTTTTAAATTTTCAGAATAAAATTCCCAGAACAACAAGATGTTAAAACATGTTTTTTAGAATATATAAAATGCATTCTAAAACGAATTTTCTAGCTCAAACTTCCTAGAACATATGAAATGTTTTTCAGAATAAACTTTCATGTGACATGCATTTTGAAACAATATTTTCATAATTAGTTTTCCAAAACATATGTAATATCTTCCGAAACAAACTTTTTGAGACAAACTTTTATGGACTGGTCGGGCTGGTTGACCATCGATTTGCTAGGGATTTATATTTTTCTATCAGTCAAGTTGTGATGCTAAACATATGAAAATATGTGCAATGTCAATCAGTCATCGGCTGACCATATGACAATCATTGATGAGATTATGAAAATGGTTATAACGTTGATCGACGGTCACTCTAGAGATTATGAAAAAATATGTAACAACAAACGTCCATTGGCCATGTCTACATAGCAACACCGCATAGGAGACATGTCGAGCGAGAGTTGGAGCAAGTAAATAGATTTGTAATAAGACTTAAAATAGAATTGAGTCATGATTAAATCAAACTTAATCACATGCCCATATAGAAAACTATAAATAAAAGTAAAATGTATGATTGTTGAAACTTTTTTCTTGTATTTATTACAATATTAATTGCTAACACCGTTTGAACCATTGTTGACTTAAAAAATGAAACCTCTTTAAGAGGTATCTTGATCGATAAACAAATCGAACGAGCGATAACATAACCAAACGAACAACTGGAACAAAAGTTGAAAATACAGAACAAAATTATTTAAGTAAACATTAGATCTACACCCAAATTTGTTTCTCTTCTTCCTCCTTCCAAAGAAGATAGTAACCTTTTCTCTACACCCGCATAAGTTTTTTATATTTTGAATTATAGCATTTATAATATAAATTTTATATTTTAAAATATATAATTTAAAATACACTATTTATTATATATTTTGAAATGTACAATTTAAAAATATGAAAAAGTTATTATAAAATATACATTCTAAAATACAAAAAAGGTGAAGTGTAGGTTAAAATTATAGAGGTGCAAAAAGAAATAAACAATATCCTATTACATCTAACTAATAAAACATCTAAAAAGTAGATAACTTGGCATAGGATTCCATGGTTTGACATATCACAAACTAAACAAAGGGGGTTTTATACCCATTTAATGCCTAGAGCTTCAGTCTTCGATCTGGCGCCAGTTTCTTGTTTCTTCCATGTTTCTGTTTCTACTGGTTATTCTCACCCTTTTCTTTTTCGGAGACAAAAAAAAAAAAAAAAAAAACTTTTTTTTTTCGAAAAAAAAAAAAAAAAAAAAAAGACCCATTTTTCCTAATTAACCGTGACAGTTATAGTTTCATCACAGCATAAAAATCTTTTCAAAACGATACAGATTGCAGACTTATCAGCTTAAATTTAGGAAAATTAGAAGATTGAAAAAGTAAAAGGATTTTTGTAGAATATACATTAATTCTACTCCACAATACGAGTTTTACTGCAATGACTATTGAAAAGAGGTGAGAGATGGTCCAGGTGTATTAAAAGGTAAAACTAAACTTTTTTTATTTTAATTAAAAAGTTAATTAAATTTAAAAAGGGATTTTGGTTTTAATTTATTCTAGTGGAAAAAAATAATTTAAATTATATTCATATTACATAAAAAGCATAAAACATGTGTTAATAAATTTACACTTCACTTTACTTTGTATTATAATCCACTTATATCCTATAATTCCATTATATCCAAGATTAATGTAAAATTTCTAATAATGGGCTTACGTCATTATATCATATTATTGTCATATCCAATCTATCATTTAGATCTTGTGTTTGAATAAGAAATTTTAAACTTCAAGGAAATTGAAATACATGATTTTTGAATTACTTACAACTAAATTATCTACATTTCTTAAATAGTTTGTTTGGATGGAGTAAACAAAATATCTTGAATTTCAATTTTCTTGTTTGGATAAAGTAAATTAATTTTTCTTTTAAGGCAAAGTTCTATTTTAAAAATATTTGGCTCGACCTTTGAATTGAGCTATTTCGAATCTAACTTCGGCCCAAGTCAACTCATCTAGACCCTTGACCATGGTCAACTCCACTCATCCTTCACCTCAGGCTGAATCAGTTCAACCTTCAATGTGAAGGTTGATCTAAGTCGATTTGAGTTAAAGGATCAAGCCAAGTCGACTAAGGCAGAAAGTCAAGCCAAGTTGACTCGAACAGAAGGTTTAACTGAGTCGATCTTGGCTAAAGGTCGAGACTAGTCGACCATGGCAAAAGGTCAAGACTAGTCAACCCTAGCTAGAGGTTAAGACTAGTCAGCCCTGGTCGAAGGTCAAGAAGAATTTACTCTAACTGAAGGTCAAGATAAGTTGGTATTAGCTGAAGATAAAGACAAGTTGACCATTGAGATAAGTCGAACTAGGACGAAGGTCGAGAAAAGTAAGTGTAGACCGAAAGTCAAACCTAAGCTCAAGTTAAAGGTCAAGCCTCAGGTAGAGCAAAGTTAGCAAAAGGTCTAAATAGTCTGCTCGACTGAAGATTGAGATGAGTCAACCTTGACCGAAGTTTGAGACAAGTTGATTCAAGTCGAAGGTCGAGAAGTTGATCCTGATTGAAGTTTAGAATGAGTCGACACAAGTCGAAGGTCATGTCGAGTAGGGTAAAGCCACATGTCGAGTCGACTAAGCCCAGACCAATGGTAGTTAAGTGGACACAAATTGAAAGTTGACCAAAATCACAAGGAACAAGGTTGAGCCATGTAAGTTCATGTAGAAAGTTGAGCACAATGAGCTCAAGTCAAAGGGGCAATTTGAACCAATCCAAGTAGAAGGTTAAGTTGAATTAGCCCGACCAAAGCTTAAAACGAGTCAACTTTTTGAACTTGTGAACTTTTTTTATCCTTACCAAAGAGAAATTCCACAACTTGTGAAGTTTCAATTTCCATCTTTTTTTAGTCAATTTAAAATACATTCTTAAAATTTCTCAATTTCAATTTTCTTTTAATTTTTTCATCCAAACAACTTATTTGAATTCAAAAATTTCAAACACAAGATTAAGGATTTTGACTTTCTTTTCTAGGTTAGGTAAAAATGACTCACTAGAGCAATGTAAAGTAACCTGTCATTATAATTTGCTTTAGTTCCTTAGATTTTTCAGAGTTTAAATAAAGGATTGTTGTTGCAATTTTTAGGGTTGACTTGTTTTTTATTCGATGGGTTTCTTCAAATTTGAATTTCGCAATGGCAGTGGGTTGATGACCCAATGTATATTTTAAGCAGAAGTCAATATTGTTGTTTATTGATTATCTTGCTCATTAGGAATCTAATATTTCATAGGATTAAACTGATAGGCAAAATATCAATGTCGTTCGTTCGAACCAATATAAAAAAATAAAATAAAAAAAAGGCATACTTCAGAGTTTCCAAAACCTAGAACTCTTGCAATTCCATTGTAGGTGCATTGCGCAGGGACTTTTGGTGCAATCCCTGGCTTAACTATTTCTGCTCCTTCTGAACATAAGTTCTCATCTCTTCCTCAAAAATTCTACGACATTTGACATCATATTTTAATGGACTAACCTAAATGCCTAATAATGTTTTGCTTGAATTATTCTAAAACAAGCGAAACACAAGTATCAGATTTCACAAGTACTATTCAAAACATCGAAAAAAAAGCATCCTTAATGGATCTACATTCTCAGTTTTATGATGTTTCAGAACATAAACATTCAATAAACCCACAGAGAATTGCACTAAAATTTGAAGAAAAAAAGGGAAAACAGGTTCCTGAGGGAAATTATTCATGCATGAAGCAGATCTATAATTTTCGGAGAGATTTTCCTCTGTTGTTTCCAATTTCAAATAAGTCTACATAACTTCTGCTAGAGTAGTGCAAAGGTGAAACAAGAGTGAAGTAAAAAAACTATAAGCATCAAAACACAACAAAATTTTAAAGATAAGAAAGGAAAGCTACTGTGTCAGAATATCACGTATTAGTGTCATCATAGTTATGTATTATTCTTCATGCAGGTCAGCAGTTAGTTTAAGATTAGGGGTTAAAGCAAATGGAAATAGGATAGGTACCTCTATTGGGTAAATAAAGGGTTTGCTTAAGAGGAAAGAAATCCAATATGATCAACATTCTATCCCAAGTCACTGAATATAGTTCACCAAATTCACAATGAGTATAAATTTCACAGAGAATCACACTTTATAGACCCCCATATATTATTCTAGAACTGACTAGACTCTTATGTAACATAATTCTTGACATCAGAACTATTTTTCATTACATAGACCCCTAATAATGAGATTGACTTTTGCAGAAATATCACTTATCAAATACAACAATGACTCTTGGGTAGCTAGTAGCTACAGTATGTAATACATTTAAATAATACAGATTTCTAATACTCAACTACTAAAACTGTTACTTGATACACAAAGAGAGCTTCTAAATTTTCCATCAGCATGGTTTTTTTATTTAAAATTAAAAAAAAAATAGAAAACTGGACAAGGTTATATGTTCTGGAAACATCTAGATGCAAAGTCAAACCAAAGGTGAAAACTTGAGAACTTCCTGTGCTGAAAGTTAACTACAGAACTATACAACAGAAGACAGACTTAACTTAAAAATCCAACACTCTAAAATAGAAGAAAGAATTAACACATTATTTTCCATACTTGTTAGCTTGAGAACTTCCCTTGGCTGAAAGTTAAATACAAAACACTAAAATAGAAGACAGATTTAATATAACTTAAGAAACCAACATGCTTCTATCTCAATTAGCACCAATCCAAATCTTCATGATCTGACCCAACGCTGATGTCAGAGATTCAATCCTCTACCAGAACGCCTTTTCCCCATCTAACCCAAGTGCTTGTGATTCCTACAATTCTACAGAGGAGGCGTCATTCCATGAACTAGATACCCATCTTCCTTTACAACTGTTTTGTATCATATGATGATGATACATGATCATATGCACAAATCTAGCAATAAGTCCTACTGTTTTCCTACGCAAAGTGGAACTTATCTAAATCTATAGAACAAAAAGAAAAAGAAAGAAAAATTCTCATTGATCCAAGTTTCTCAACTTCCTTGTCACAAATGAAAATTGAGACTTCAATGTCATCATAAAGCACAAACAATAGGTTCCTGTAATGTGTTAGAAGCACATACAAGTCAAAAGTTGTTACCCATATGCGCAAGACTTCTTTAGATAAACTTTCCACAAATTGTTCTAAGAGAAAAAGAAAATGAAACAAGTTTTTCTATAAACTAAAATCAGCTTATGCATGACTAACGAGTAAAGAACATTAACTTTAAGAGAAGATAACATGAGAAAGTTTCTAAACACCAATTATGTATACACAAACTTTAGCTTATGAAATATTTCACTTTTGGTCTTCTTTTTAAGAAGTGCTCATGGTAAGGAAACAACATCCATGTCTTTGCAGAGTCCAAACAGAAACATTCTCCCAAGAGCACTAAACCAAGGAGGTACAAAAATCGACAAACATATCATAAAAACCGATTTGTTCTTAGATTGTCATCGCATACATTATTTATTCTAAGCTAGCAAGGGAATTACCAAATAAAGTGCAATAGCAACATTTAAACTAAGCAAAAATCATAAAAGAGAAATCCAAAACAATTGGACTCCAACTAATTGTCACAGAACATTAAACATCTCTTCTCACCCTTCAACTCTCCTCTCACTAGAAACTAATAAGATACCGTCATTCTTTCATTAAAAGAAAATAAAGAAAAATGCATTGATCAAGTTCAAAGTTGCCTTGTTTTTTCTGTTGGGCATCAAAAGCACTGAACCCTCACCTTCTAACTCTGTCTCCTCATGCGCTTCCTCAGCTTCTGGTACTTGTGCTTGTTCATTTTCCGCTTCCGCTTCTTCTTCACGCTGTCCGCCCACATGGTTCCAGAATCTTCTTCCACCCCATCATCCAGGGAACGAACCCCACTATCAAAAACGGGTTTTGGGAAAAACCCAAAAGGAAAACTGGGAAAGATCACCGTGGGAGCATCGAATTGCTGCGTAGCCGGGCTTGTGGGAGAAGGTTGAGGGTGACAGTGTGAAGGAACAGTGAGAATAGGGTTTTGGAGCTGAGAAGAAGGGTTAACGGCAGAAATGAATTTAAAGGGTAGTAATGGTGGTTTTCGCAGCAGTCTCTGCAGCGCTGAAGCCATGGAAACGAAAGGAGTTTGCGCAGTGAGAGAGATCTGTCACCGAACAACGTTTTGGCTATAATTTTCGAGGTTGAGCCCTATGCCCTTTTTCATTCAGCTGATTATTGTTGTCCCTTTTGCTGAAAATATTTTTAATTCCGATAAGTTTATTTTAGGCTTAGTCGTCTAATCTGTTTGACGTGTTATTTTGATTCTCTTATTAGTTTTTTATTCAATTAATTTCTAATTTTTTAAATAAACAAAATAAAAAATAAAAAGTAAAATTGAAAATTTATGAATTAACATGAAATAAAATTATACTATTGATACGTAATAATTTATGTATTTTTAAAAAATTTTAAAATTAATAAAATATTAAAAAATTTCACAAAATAACAGTAATATATACAGTTACGATGTTAGCGTATTGAAAAGATTAAATCGAATCTTTTTAACATATATTCATAACATTAATAAATATTTTATATATAATTTTTTGTTATTTATTTTTTAGTTATATATATTTTTGGTTTTCTATCTTTCAGAAAAAATTAGGATAAGCTCATCTTCAAAATTTTAATTTAATTTAGCTCTTTAACTTTATAAATGCATAGATTTTAGGAATTGGTGTTTGTTGGGTGGTGGTGAAGATGTGAGGGGTGGGGTTGTATTCGCTTTCCTCTTCTGTGGGCTGGAAGGCTGGGGACCTTGCAGCTTCAGAGGTTTCCTTGGCCTTTCCCTTTAGGGTGGGATCAGCTTCGATCTTTCGCCTAAGGCAAGAATGGCGGCCAGCTCAGGGGTGATGCCAGCAGTTCCTGAGGGACCAGCATCCGCTTGCTTGTTCACTCCTGCTTTGCTATGGGTGGAAACCATCTTCGGAGAAAAATGGGTACTAAAGGTGTTCGTCTCGTGCCCCACGGTGAGCGCCAATTGTTCTTGCAGAGAACAAACAAGATAAGTTAGGCACAAGCGTCACCTTACCCATGTAGTCCGCTATCTCCTCAGTTGGCCTCTTCCCGGTTGACACATGTCGGTTTGGACCCAGGAGGGGTTACCTACAGAAAGACTCCGAAGCTCGAGTGAGTCAAAACTCTCAAAAAGGTCAAATCTGTGATTAATGAATGCGTACCTTTAATTACTGGGGCTCACACGTATTTATAGAGCATTAATTATGTCTGATTATCCTATGGGCCGGGCCTTGGCTTGGGCTCTAGCTTGGGCTGTGAGTGGGTATGGGCCTTAACCCAAGCCCTTAAGACCTATTGAACACGGGGGCTTCCATTTTACTAAGTCTTTAAGAGCGGTCTAATCCGTTTACTTCTCAACTTGTCGGATGTCGTCCTTGGCCGCACACTGTCCTAGGTTGGCCGTTTTGTTGTTAGTCCATGCCGGCCCAACTCGTGTACTTGGGTTGTTTCCGGCATATATGTGAGGGTTGTCATTTATATGGTTAAGTTGACCAGGTCCAGTACATAAATGCATAGATTTAGTCATTTTAACCAAATTTTGTTAAGTTTATTTGACATTTCAAATATGTTTCATGATAATATATGAGTTATTTATACTATTTGAAATATTTCTATTTTAATATTAGCTAAAAAATGCGTTTGAAACGTCAAATAAACTTAGTATTTCATATAACATTTGAGTTGTTTACATCGTTTAATATACTTTTGCTTCAATGTTAACTGAAAAACGTGTTTGAAACATCAAATAAACTTAGTGTTTCATGATAGCATTTTAGTTGTTTACACCGTTTGACATATTTCTGTTTTCAATATTAACTGAAAAACACGTTTGAAACGTCAAGTCAAAAAGGGATTAATTTCAACTTTCACTTAATGTTAAGCAACCAAAAACATATTTAACCTTAATTTTTTTTATTAATTTTCAAAATTAAAATGATTATAACTAAATTTTAATTTTTTTCAATAAAATAAATAAAAAATTACCTACAATAAATGATTGAATTCTATAATTTAATAGTATTTTTTATTCTAATAATTATTATAACTAAATTTTAATTTTTTTCATAATAAATAAATATATATTGGAAGTGTTTTTCCTAATAATTAATAATGGATTTGTCAGATATTAGAAAAAATAGTTTTCATTAAAAAAAAGGCACGTATAAAACAATTTACTTTTCAAAATAACACGTATTATAAATTTTTCTTTTTATATATATATATATATATATATATATATATATATATATGCTTGCAAATAAATAATAAAAACATATTCTTATAAATATTTTTTAATATTAATTAATATTTTTAATTGAATAAATTAAAATAATTATTATATTTACCTATTAAATTATAACTAATAATTAGAACTCGATTTGTAAGTGTTAAGTATTTAAATTTCATTAGTATTTTATATATATATTTTTACAAAAATATAATATAGAAAATTTGATCAATTAAATTATTTTTTTTAATTTTTAATTTAAAAAATAAAGAATAAAAAATAAAATAGACTAGAGGAATTGGGCGAGCCTGCTAGTTTGGCGAGCTATGCAGGTCAGGGTGTAAACGAATTGAAAATTTTGTGTGAAATTTGGCGAGCTATGCAGGTCAGGGTGTAAACGAATTGAAAATTTTGTGTGAAATTATAAATAGCTTTTTTTTTATCTAAATCCAAGAATGAGAAGGAATTATTTAAGAAATCAAGATTTCCTATGAGACTCAAGGTTAATAAGATAATGGATAATTGATTGTCAAATTTTACGAATATCGATAAACAAAAGCTCATAGCACGTAAAAGGGCAAGGATTATGTTAGTGAAGGCCAATGTTGTTTTCAAAAGTTGTTTGAATATTACTAGGCTTTAATGGTTTTAAACCATAGAGTTGTTTTTGTTTATATTTCATTTTATTTTTATTTTATGGTTTTTATTTTAATTTACTTTATTATTTATCATCATTATTATTATTATTATTATTATTATTATCTTATTCTATTTTTATATTCATTTTAACTTTTTTTTAATTGGAATTTTTGTCTTTTTTTTTTTTTTTTTTTTATTTTTTTTTTTATATATATATATATATATATATATATATATATATATATATATATATATATATATATATATATATAAAGAATGAATAATGAAAAAAAATAGAAAAAAATAATGAAAGTAAAAAAATATGTTTGTTGATATGAGAAAAAATATAGATTTACTTTTTGTCCTTTATTATTTATTTATTTTGTTTGGTTTTATTTTATTTTATTTATTTTATTTCTTTTTATTTGGTTTCGTTTTTATTTTATTTGTGTTTTGTTTGAGTTTAGTTTATTTTATTTTATTTCATTTTTAGCTTATTTTTATCTTATTCCATTTTTATTATTACAACTTTTAGTCGTTTGTTTTAAAAAGAAAAGTGATGATTAAAAAAAAGGGTTTAATGAATGGTCCAAGTGACTTTGAAAGAGGTCAAGGTGCCTGCACTCGCCATCAAGCCCTACATGCATCGCCATTCTACCATCTATTTATTTGGTGATGATTAGCCCTGTGCAATCTATGTTGTAGTTAGTTTGTATAGGAAGATGGAAACTGCCTCTAATCTCGTATGCTGTGTTCACTTGGGGGTGAGTGGTTTATCAAAGATGGAAATTAGAGTTTTATATATGTTCGTTTATGAGAATTTGAGAGGAAGGTATAACGATGATTACAGGGATGAAGAAGATTACCTATCTCGTCCATTACGTGCTGATTTGCGTAGATTGAGTTGCTTAATTACAACTTTATCCTCTCCTCTCTCTCACGTGGAGAAGGGATTTGATCCCGCTGCAACCAGAGCGACAATGAGAGATCTGAGCTGAGCGTGAAGAAGGTATTTGATCCCGTTGCAACCAGAGCCAATGAGAGATTTGATCCCAACAGAAGTGGATCGAATCTGGCATGTGAGGGATTCAATCCCATTTCAATGGATCGGATACGGGGCTTTTGAGGATTCGATCCCTTTCATGGAACGAATCTATGCTTGGTTAAAGTTAACAAGATTCGATCCACGAAGTGTAATCCGATCCTATGTGGTTAGTCTGTGGTTGCTTGGTTTCGTAACAATGTTTTATTCTCTCTTTTTTTGTTTGTGCATGAGGTAATCAGATTGTTTAATTGGGATTTATAACATTATTGCACCTCAAACAAAGTGAATTCTACAATATTGTTTCATGTTATTACAAATTATAAATGAAAAGGTAATGTATTTGACGATGCTTAACAACATTGATTACATGTTACTATGGCAAAATATATATATATATATATATATATATATATATATATATATGTATGTATATATATGTATATGTATATGTGTATATGTATATGTGTATATATACATATACACATATACATATACATATATATACATATATATATATATATGTATTTTTTTTTCTTTGTAGTATTTTTTCTATGTAGTGTTTAGAAAAAATTATGAAAATAAATTTACTCATACAAATATCAATTTATAATACTTATTAAACTAAGGACAAAATAGTAATCTCATTAATACTTTTATTAAAACATATTTTTTAATATATCACATCAATCAAATCTTTCATAAACTTTCACAAAAATTACTTCTAAATTTACTTACCATTACTTCTAAATCCCTTAAAAAAAACACAAAATTCACTCTTAAATCAACTCAAACCCATCCACTCACTCTCTCTCAAATACTCTCCCCCAAGTGAACACAACAATAGGGTGGCTGAGGTGCAGGAAGTAATAGCATGACGAAGGCAACCTTCCTTTTGCTTGAGGGTTTATGTTGACATGGCTCGAGGATTCAAAGAAAAAAGGAAGTTACAATCGGATACAAAGGGAAGGCCCCAAACAAAAATAAAAAGAAAAAAAACTTTCATAACAACTCATGAGCAATCTCACAAGAGGCATAAAAAAGAAAAAAAACAAATACGAGAGGGTGAGAGATCATTGGCCGGAGAGGAAGCTTTTGCAGACAGAGGAGGAGAAGGAAACGTGCCAAAGCTGGAAAAGGGAGAAGGTGATTGGTGCATTGGGTTTCATCATTGAGGTAAGTGTCCCTAAATTCTGATGACTTTCACCCATGGCCTGAAGCTAATACATATGAATGTATGGGTTGAATTTATTTATAGTTGAGCATTGTTCATAGTGTTTTTATTTTGTTTACATCTACTCAAGCTCACTATCATAAATATCTTATCGACTCGTTCTACTGATTGGACCAATGTTCAACTTGGTAATATTCGTTCCTTTCCTCATCATCTTCACCTTACGGGAACCAGGAACTCCATCACTCCCCAAAACCATTTTTTTACCTTTAGTAAAGATAACTCAAAGAAGACACCAACAATAGTTTTAATCACCATTCCACTGCTAGCATCCACACCTCTATTCCTTCCCCAACATAAACCATATTCATATCCACCCAAAACCATACCCATTCACGCCCCTATCACAACACATCCAAAGGACTTACTCCATGCAGTTTCCTAATTCTATACCCCTCTTTGGTTTCGCCTTCACATTCCATCCACTCATAATCACCATAACCATCTTTTTTTTCTTCCTCATTCCAGCTTGTTCATGACTACCTCTATCTCCATTTCCTTTTGTCACATTCACTGCCCAAGCCTCATTTTTCACATTCCAAGGCACCAACTTCATTCCCTTTCCTCATTCATAACCCATCAACACTTTCACATTGAACCAATCGTGAATACAACATAGAAAAACCCTTTTAGTTTTGTCCCAAAACAATCACATAGAGAATCATTCATGGTCCTCCATTCACCAACACATGTGCAAAACAAAAACAACAGAACATAAAAATTAAAGAAGGCAATGTCGCCGACGAGTCAGAGCTTCAAATGGAGGAGTGTGGTTGCGTGACGATTATAGACCCAATGACGGTGGCTCTAACCGAGACGAGGATGTACATCGGCTGAAGTTGGCGTTATTAATAGTTAATTGTTTTTAAATTTCTTTTAATTGGTTTTAATTCTTGTTGAGCAGTTATAATTTGTGAATAAACCAGGTCAATAATTGGACCTATTTTTAGGGACTGAAGCTATTTTCTAGCTTAAGTATTAGTCTTTTATCCCATTACTTTATGCGCGAGTAATGGAGCAGTTACTTTAGTTTCCTTTTGCTTTAAATGTGTAATCAGTTTCGATATTCAATAATAATTTTCAAGTACAAAATTTCAAAGCATATCTTACTTGTTAAACGTTCACATCTGGTATCAAAGCTCCTTTATAGGGGTTTGAACCAAAACTAGGGTTAAAGAGAGAGAAACACTAAGGGAGGGGTTAAACCATACATTGGGAGAGTGTGAGGGAAACACTAAAAATGAGGGGTTTAAACCAAATATTGGGTGAGTGTGAAGGGGAACACTGCGAGCGTCAAAGACAGAACAATGGTAGATTCTGGAAAGTACGTACAGCCTACTATTCCCAAGTTCAATGGACACTATGATCATTGGGCAAAGTTGATGTAGAACTTCTTACGATCAAAGGTGTATTGGCACTTGGTGGAACATGGAATTGCAGACATTTCTAATAAAACGAATGCATATGAAGCTGAACTAAAGACATTGCAGGAATAGAAGTTGCAGAATTTGAAGATAAAAAATTATCTCAATCAAGCAATTGATAGAGAAATTTTGGACACAATTTTAAATGATGAAACAGGCAAAAACATATGGGATTCAATGAAGCAAAAGTTTCAAGGCTCTACACAAGTGAAACGATCACAAATACAAGCATTGCGCAAAGATTTTGAGACATTATATATGAAGGAAGGTGAATCAGTTAACTCTTACTTTGGTCGAACACTAAAGGTAGCCAAAAGCATGAAGGCATGTGGTGAAAACATGAAGGAAAATATCATAATCAAAAAAATATTGCGATCAATGACTGCAAAATTTAATTACATCGTTTGCTTTATCAAATAATCCAATAATATGGATATTATGACCATTGATGAACTCCAAAGTAGCCTAATCGTCCATGAACAGATAATGTTGCTCATTGTTGAAGAAGAACAAGTCATGCAAGTCGTGACTGATGACAAAAGTTGAAGAGGTAGAGGAAGAGGACGAAGCAGAGGAGGATCTTTTTGAGGCAGAGGTAGGGGAAGACAACCATTCAACAAAGCTGAGATACAATGCTTTAAGTGTCATAAATTTGGACACTTTCAATATGAATGTCCTACATAGGAGAAGAAGGACAACTATACTAAAGTAGAGGAGGACAAAGTGGAAGAAGAAGATGAGCTTTTATTAATGGCCACTGCAAACCTTAATGAAGGAAACTATAAGACACGAGGAATTTAAATAATTAAATAAATAATTATTTACTAAATACGGATAGTGGAAGCTTTTATGGCATTAAATGCTAACTTACACGACGTGGCCAGAGTGGGTTCTGCCAGGCGATAGCAGAGTGGCATGAATACTAGAAGGCGTTTGGCGCCTAGCGGTGTAAGGGGCCCACCAGGCGGTCTGTAACCAAGATCTGTCTAGCGACGCGAGAGGTGTGCCAGGTGGTTTTGGGTGTAGAGTTGGATCGTGAGGACGATTTCTACACAACTTTGGATGAAGGTCATGATGCGATTCCTTGGCTGAGGACCTAGTTACGAGTGTAACTTGTATTGAGGTAACACGTGGCCACTCGAGGTTGTAGCCGAGTGGTTTAGGAAATCTAGTGGATAGTGCGAGATCATGGCTCGCACTGTGAGGTTCCGGAAGATTGCCCTCTTCAATGCAACTAAATGAGTTTGGTAGTATGGGAAAAACTACGGAATGCGGTTCGTTTTAGGGAACTCCACTTGTGTCGTGGATTGTGGTCGTGGCAATTTATTCCCGCATGTAAACTATTAGGTGGTGGCCTGTAGTCGAAGGGGCGAGTAGACACTTGTGCAACAAAGATCGATTGGTGGACTCATCAAAGGGTGTAGAATTAAGAAGCGTCCAACGTAAGGTTTGGAAGTTGAGGAATTGAGGATTGGGGATGCTAACCTGGGTTATCTTTCTTATATTTGAGCTCACCCTATCTGTATGTGTTTGGCGATGATCATGTAACTTGTTACGTGGGAGCAGAGGTGGATGCATGTGAGCATGTGGATGCATAGAGACGGAATTGGGCCAACTGTGGGAGTTTTTATATCATTTTATTTATGGAAACTTTATGGACTAAATTGTAATGATTTTATAGACAATTTGTATTTGTAATAATTGGACGCCTTGGATTTTGTTATAATGAGCGAGTTGAACTAAATGTTTTAAATTTTTCTGCGTTTTGGAAAAGTACGTAATGATAAATGTGTTTTATGATTATTTATTTTTCTTTTTATTTTAAATAAGTAATTTCCGGCTAGGACGTTACAAAAACAAAACAGACTGGTTTCTAGACTCTGGATGCAGTAATCACATGAGTGGTAACAAGGATTGGTTCTCAGAATTAGATGTGACCTATCGTCACAAATTGAAACTTGGAAATGATGCACGAATTGTTGTGATGGAAAAAGGCAGTGTCCAAATTATTCTACATGGTATCACACATATATTTTCTCATGTGTTCTATGTTCCTGAACTCAAAAGTAATCTATTGAGTATAGGACAATTGCAAGAGAAGGGATTAATGATAACAATTTAGCACAACAAATGTGTTTTTTTTCATCCTGATCGAGGACAAATCATGGATTTAAGTATGAATGGCAACATGATGTTTGTTCTTTCAACAACTATTGTGTCAGCAAAGGCAACATGCCATTAGGTGAACTTAGAGTATGATTCTTAATTGTGGCATAATCAATTAGAACACTTGAGCTATGATGCCCTCAAAACGCTTGTCTCTAAACAAATGGTGAATGGGTTGCCATCAATCACAACTCCCAAAGATTTGTGCACTCATTGCATGATTGGAAATGGCTGAGAGGAAGAATATAACCGTTATGAATGTGGTTTGGGCTATGATAATAGGAAGGAATGTCCCAAAAATATATTAGCTAGAGGCAACAAAATGGTGTGTCCATATTCTCAATAAAAGCCCCACAGTAGCAGTACAAGATAAAACTCTTGAAGAGACATGGGGTGGAGTGAAGCCAACAATAGAGTACTTTAGAGTATTTGGATGTCTAGCTCATGTTCACACACCAGATCAACAACGAATCAAACTAGATACCAAAAGTAAAATATGCATCCTACTTGGTGTTAGTGAAGAATCAAAAGCATACAGGTTGCTTGATCCTTATAAATAACAAGATCATAATCAGTAAGGATGTCATTTTTTAGGAAGGAAAAAATTGGAAGTGGGAGTAGAATAAGCAAGAGAACCATCAACACAATTTAGATTGGGGAGATGCAATAAGCAACATTGAAAAGCAATTAGTAGATGAAACCAATGATGTAGAATAACAAGATGCAAAAATTTCAAGTGATCACTCTAGACAAGCATAAGCTCATAATGAGTCACATATTCCAGCACCTAAAGCACCAGTTGAAGGAAGGGCTAGAAGGAGCATACAACAACCAATTTGGATGGCAGCTATGACAAAGGAGAAGGTCTTTCAGCAGATGATACTATAACTATAATGCTAGTGACAGAAGATAATCCAATTACATTTGAAGAAGCCATCAAGAGTAAGAGAAGGAGAGATGCCATGAAAAGAGAAATGGAGGCAATAAAGAAGAACAAAACTTGGGAATTAACTGACTTGTCGAAGGGAATGAAGCCAATTGGAGTAAAATGGATATTCAAAACTAAGCTTAAAGAAAAAGGAGAAATTGACAAATTTTAGGCAAGATTAGTTGCTAAAGGGTACGCACAACAATATGGAGTGGATTATGTAACATCCCATCAGGATATTACAAGTTTATAATAAAATAAAGAAAATAAATAAATAGCAAAGCATTTAATAATACCTCCCTTTCCCAAACGCGGGAAAAGTGAAACTTCCACATAGCTCTATAATAGAAACTGAACTTTAACATTTGCCAAATGTCACAATCCATAATAAAAATCTCAAATGAGTTTACATTTCATTTCCAAAAATAGAAAAGACAAGTATATAAAATGCCGCAGATATCCCCTCTCCGTAGCTAAGCTTCACCTGAGCCACCTGCATCAACAACATTTGCTCTCGTGTACCGCGTACACGATCATCGCCAAACACATGCAGATAGGGTGAGCTTAACAGATAAAACATATACATAAAGCTTACAGGTATATAAGCATATAACCACATGTAACTATACATAACTTAAACATCTCACTTTGTTCCATTGTTTAATTTCTACCATCTGACCCCCAATCAGATTATTCGTGTTCTACATTGTCTAATGAATTACTTCAAGGTGACTTGTTGCCATACCTATCGGCCACAACTGATAGAGCACGTGCGGGAAAACATGCTACAGATCATACACCGTAATGACAGGTAGAGTTCCCATATACGAACATAGTCCGTATCGTCCCAAGACTACCAAACTCGTCAGCCAACAACTCAGGAGTGCAATCTAACTGGACCCATCCGTACTGGCCACAACCAGCACACTCACACCGGCAACACTCGTCAACCCGAGCCACAACTCAAGGGTTCCTCGTGTTCATCCACGATCCTGAGCCACAACTCAAGAGATGTTATTCCGAGCCATAACTCAAGGAATACCACGTGCTTAACCCCTATTCCGAGCCACAACTCTAGGGATACAATCCGAGCCACAACTCAAGGAACACCAGCAATCCCACCTTTAAAGCACTGCTAGACTCCTTGTAGATCACAATTACAAAACAGAAATTCCAAGCTGCAGCAGTACAAATCGCCTAGTGGGGGACACGTGCCGCCAGGCGCTGCCAGCTCCCAGACCGCCTGGCGGGTGTCGCGTACCGCCAGGCGCAGAACGCCTCAAAGATATCTCTCGTTGCAGGTACTTCCTGGCGGTATTACTCTCACCGCTAGGCGCCTACATAGTAGTGGCTCACTGTTGCACCTATATCGCTTGGCGCCACAGGCCGACCGCTAGGCACTACGCTCTCAGGCTCTCTTTGGTTCCCTCTATATCGCCTGGCGGAGTCGTTCTCTCCCGCTAGGCGCTATACCAGAACAACTTGTTTCTGGTTTAACATATTTTAGTACCTCTAATGATCCTTCATCCCCTTTCACGAACCTCTCCATCCCTTACTCCACCCCCAAGTTTAATATTAAGGTAAATATTACCTATCATCATCATAGTTAACCCACTCATACCCACACACAACAGAAAATTTATACCTGATAAATATACCATTGGTCCTGTTGACATGTGATTAACCATCTCAATCAATTATCGTATACTAGGACTAGCTCAGGTTCATACCCATCCAACTTTAGTTGCACCTTATACTTCATTCCTAATTAAAGCCTATTTTCCAACCTCACGACCCACTCAGGATTCTCCATCCTTTATCCTTCATGAAATGTTATCCTACTCAAAATATATCCAAGAGAAACATTTTCATTGAATTACCCTTTATTATTTCACGACCAGGTTATCATCGCATCTAACCCGAACCAAACGCACTCCAACTTTCCCACAAGCCTCTGATTTCCTCGCTGTCACCTGGCGGTATCCTCTAGTCCGCCAGGCGGTACACCAGACCTGGAAAAATCCAGGTTCTATCACGGCCCATCACATTTTCCTGAGAATGCTACGTTTCCTGTCAAATATTCTCTTAATTTACATTCCCATTCACTCGCATATAGACCCATGTGTAATCCTCCCTTCAATCTATACCACTTTCTCCCTTACGATTTCAACACCAACTGGTTTAATAGCAAGGTCTCCTTTACCTCCAAACCTAACACTGTTCCATTACTTATACAGATCATTCAAGCCGAAAATCAACAAAATGCCACCTCCATTATCTTATAACTACCAATCCCCACCTTTTTCACCGATTAGAAATCTCCCAGAAAGCACAGAACTACAAAATCGAGTCAACAGACTCGCGTCGCCTGGTGGAAATTCATCACCGCCAGGCATATCATAAAAATAAGCCCATAATCTAATCATTCATTTGCGTCACCTGGCGGTACAGGGTTCCACCGCCAGGCGTTGCCCCCAGAAACACCCCAAACACACACAGTTGGCATGAGCCGCCTGGCGACTATGTATAGCCCGCCAGGCAGTTTCTGGAAAATTTCCAGAAATTAGAATTTCAGAATCAGAACAAGAATCATGCATTCATATCATCATATAGTTCATGGAATTTAATAAAACAATAAGGCAAACGGAGTCCAGCTCCCCTAACCTGATCTCCTTTGCTACACTTGAAATCCTCAAGCTCTTTCATTTGGTCACCAATGGCCACTCTTGAATTTCCTCAACCCAGCCTCCAAATTCACTCACGCTAGTCCCCTCTCACTCACTTTTTGTCTCTATTTTCTAGGTCTATGTTCAGCCTTGCAAAACCTTGCCTAAACCCTCACTCTTGCCTTTTAAACTAGTGCTTTAGGCTAACCCAAAAATCAAAAGCGAAAATGCACCTTATTATCTTTTAATGGCCATTCATTTCTCATTATGAATGGTGATTACAGCCACCCTTGGCTGTTGATTCCAGTAGGTTTCTTTTACCCCTTCCAATTCCTTCCAAAGTTAACATTAGCAAAATAAAATAAAGTTTAATTTGAGTTTCCCAAGACTTGAACCCATATCCATGCAATTGCCAAACCAATATCAAACCATCATGCCAATTCATATTTCATGCTAACACTCATAATTCAATTATCATATCATTCCATAGCATGACTTCACAGATTTAAATAATAAAACAATAACAAAAGTTAACATACATAAGACTCGAACCCAAGTCCTCTCACACATTTAAAGTACTCTCAACCACTTGAGCTAGTACTTCTCCACGTCATACTCTTCCTAATTTAATGTCATAATCATTTTCCCACCCGCATTTATTAATTAATTATTTATTTAATTAATTAAATCCTACGGGTTTTACAGATTACACAGAAGTATTCACACCAGTCGCAAAACTTGACACCATATGGATAATACTCTCAACAGCTACACACCATGGTTGGAGCATTTTTAAATTAGATGTGAAAAGTGCTTTCTTACATGGAGAACTCAATGAAGAAATTTATGTACACCAACCAACTAGTTTTATGAAGATTGGTAAAGAAAAGAAGGTATACAAATTAAGAAAGGCATTATTGGACTCAAACAAGCACCAAGGGCTTGGTACAACAAAATAGAAACTTATTTCCTATGTAATGGCTTTGAAAGATGTCTTTGTGAACACACATTTTTCACCAAATCAGCTGAAGGAGGTAAACTTTTAATTGTAAGTTTATATGCAGATAATTTGATATATATTGGAAATGATGTGAGCCTATGTCATAGCTTCAAAAACTCAATGATGTCAGAATTTGATATAAGTGACCTAGGAAGAAGGATGTACTTTCTTAGAGTGGAAATTTTACAAGACTTAAAGGGAAGTTTTGTGTGTCAAAGGAAGTATGCCCAAGATGTACTATCACGGTTTGGGATGAAGGATTGCAAAGTTGTCAAGAATCCAATTGTTCAAGGTACAAAATTATCCAAAGAAGATGCAGGGACCAAGGTGGATGCCACTTTATTTAAAAAAAGTGGTCGGTAGTCTCATGTATTTGACAACAACTAGACTAGATCTTATGTATGTAGTCAGCTTGATTAGTAGATTCATGGCCAACCCTACTAAGGCTCAATGGACTACAACTAAAAGACTACTAAGATACTTGAAAGGAACTACAAAGCTTGGGATATATTACAAGAGAGGATAAAACACTAGTATAATTGCCTATATAGATAGTGATTTTGCTAGAGACTCAGATAATAGAAAAAGTAGTTCAGGATTTGTTTTCTTCTTAGGATCTGGAGTAGTTTCTTGGTCCTCTAGACGCAACCAATAGTTACACTATCCATAACAGAAGCTAATTATATAGGTGCAGCCTCTTGTGCATGTCAAAGCATTTGGATTAAAAGAATCATGGAGACTCCTGGTTTCAACAAGGAAAATAATGTTCTGATGTTATGTGACAGTAATTCAGCCATTCAATTGTCCAAGAACCCAATTTTTCATGGAAAAGTTAAACACATTAATGTTAGATTTCATTTTTTAAGAGATCTAGTTAAGGATGGAAGGATTCATCTCAATTACTACAATACACAGAACCAAGCAACAAACATCATGACCAAACCACTCAAATTGGAACAATTTTAAAACTTAGAAGCATGCTGGGAATGACTGAAGCACAGGAAATAAACTAGATACTTGCAAGCATCTAGTTTAAGAGGTGGGGGGGGGGGGGGGCGGAATATTAGTAGTTAATTATTTTTAAATTGCTTTTAATTGATTTTCATTCTTGTTTAGCAGTTATAATTTGTGAATAAACCAAGTCAATAACTGGACCTATTTTTTAGGGATTAGAGCTATTTTCTAGCTAAAGTATTAGTCTATTATCCCATTACATTATGCGCGAGTAATGAAGCAGTTACTTTAGTTTCCTTTGGCTTTAAATGTGTAATCAATTTCAGTATTCAATAATAGGAGTCGCGATCAGGGCACTCTCTCGTACACGTTGAAAAAATGAAGAAGAAGAGAAATCACAAGGTCCTCTTCTGCATTAGCGGCGCCGGTGACATTCTCAGTAACGAGCATCGCAGCGGTGACAACACTGGCCGTCTGAAGATGAGCGGCGACGAGATCCGAATCAGGTGTTGGCTAGTGAAACCTTGGTTTTGGTGTTATAAGGAAGAAAGAAAGAAAGAACTTTGGGTTTGACCATGTTATTTACTTGCACACCACCTTTTTTAATCTCTACACCCCTTTATTTGGTTGAATTGTTGTGTTTGTTTTCTGGACCAATTTTATTCATTTACTCGCTGCACCTTTGTGCTACACTACATGCATCACCACTTGTTTCAATTTTTATCATGTTTAACCTCTTTATTTTTCCTTTTCGCACTCCATATTCTGTTAACTGTACACCTCTATGTCTGTTGTTTGTTTTGGTTATGTTTTATTATTATGTTGTGGTACCTGTTGTTTACGCCTTGCACTTATTGTCCCCATTTGTTGACTACACCCTACTTTTCATAGTTCACACCTCTCCTTCTATCTTCACTTTACTTTCAACTTTTACTCATTGCACCCCGCCGTTTATAGCCTACACCCCCATACATCTTGTTTCTTTTTTAACCTAGCTTTTATTTATTTATTTATTTAATCTCAACTTCTTTGTATACATGTTATTTTTCTGAAAAATAAAAAATATTTGAAAATCATAAAAATTCACAAAAATAGAAAAAATACCAAAAAATATTTCTCTTTTAATTTTTTGTGTCTGTCCGATCGTTCACGTCGTGTGGCACCTACTTTCAAATAATTCAAAAATACCAAAAACATATAAAATTTTCAAAATATAAAAATATCAACATTTTCAAACAAAAAGTCTTTTTAAGAACTACGTGATCCTTGATTCTCCATTGTAAGATACGTATGAGCAAGGTCGGCCCTTGTCAAGTTTACCTCCAAAAAATTAAATCATTTTTGAAATAGTTTTCCAAATATCTTTTAAAAGAACTACATAACCCTGATTTCTCATTTTGTCAGGCTAAAAAAACTAAAACAAATATATTTTTTTTCATTTAATATTATTTGTCTCATTTTTTTTTGGGAAAATTAACATTTTGAAAATCACATCAACTTGCATGTTTAATTAAAAGTATCGCCCTCGGGTAGGCGTTATAGACTGCTAATACCTTCCCTACGTGTAACTGACTCCCAGATCCAAAATCTAGTTTTTCGCGAGCTTGCCTTATCTTTATGGTTTTCCATAGTTTTCGAAAAATAAGTATGGTGGCGACTCCAAATCTCTTTGAAAACTCGTTTCTTTTTTGGTTCGTCATCTCATCATGATTTTGTTTGCGACACCCTTCTTCTTCCACCCACTATCACCATCTTAAACTCCTTCGTTCCATCATAGGACCTCTAAAATCCCCTTGCTTCTTCCTCCACACATCTTTCAATAGAGGTTGGTGTTTAAAGAGATGTGTGTTGTGTGTTTGACGTGAATGTTCTGGCCACGGTGAATCGAAGGTCAACTTCTGTGCATTTCTGCAATTAATCACTTGGCAGATTTTCTCGCACTCCCTCAACCATGCATCTGCCCCGTCTGGAGTGGCCTTGCCAATGAACTTAACTGGCCTTTGTCTCATAAAATCCTCCATAGTCGCTGGACGAGTAGGTGCGACCATGGCTCTAGGCTGCACCGCCATAAGCTGCATAGCATCCACCATCCGATGGATTACGTGTGCAATCTCATCAGCCCCAGCAGTATTCGTTCTCCTCTTGTTTGCCATAGCCTAAGCGCGCTACATTTTTAGTTGTTCACATCAAACAACTCTAATTAAGACTTACGCAACAAAATTTAACAATCAATAACAACAGAATAGTCTCGCAAGAAAAACTCGATAGGCTCAATACTTATAGACCCCAAAAATCATTTGAAAACAAAGCTCTAATACCAAATGTAACATCCTGGTCGGATATTACTAATTTAAATAAAATAAAATAAAATATATAAATAAAACCTCATTTATTATGTTATCTTTTCCCAAAATGCGGGAAATTTAAAACTGTATTACATCGCTAATTATTCAAAATCCACCAAAACATAAATATCAAATACAAATTTCAAGTCTGATAACATTAGTGTTTACAAAGTCTTTAAAATGCATAAAGGAATAAACTCCATAAAAAGATTTCCCAAGTTAGCCTCGCTCTGGCTCTATGCCTCACCGGCACCACCTATAACATTATTTGCTCTCGTGTAACACATTACACGATCATCGCCAAACACACACAGATAAGGTGAGCTAACAGATAACATATATAACAATTCAATTGGATATAAGCATACACTCATCAAAGGAACTATATCCTTTGATTCATTACCACATGGCCACCACCATGTTATCCATGTTCTACGCCTTTAGAGGAATACCTCAAGATGCCCTTTCTGCCACACTTACAAGCCACACCTTGTAGAACACGAGCAGGAAACCTGCTATGGACCACACTTCGTAACGCCAAGTGGAATTCCCAATACGAAGCATAGTTCGTAATGTCCCAAGACTACTAAACTCATTGGCTAAATACCGATGATGGCAATCTTTCTGGACTCATCCATACGAGCCACAACTCGTACACTCACAACGAGAACACTTGCCAATCTGAGCCACAACTCAAGGATTCCTCGTGTAAATCCGCCATCTCGAGCCACAACTCAAGAGATGTTATTCTAAGCCACACCTCAAGGAACACTCTAGTAAGTCGATCTTTAAGGTATCACCAAAGCATTGTAGACCACGCACATCTAAAGCATACAAACATTCTGCCACAACATTATCGCTTGGTACTGCTATAGAGCCGCCACGCGAAATCAAGTTCCAAACTGCCTAGCGGAACCCTTCTACCGTACGGTGCCAAGCGCCTCTGAATACACTACCTCTACAAGTATCGCCTGGTGGGACGACCCTCACCACAAGGCGCCACGCGTCACACCAGTCCCTGAAATTGTAGCTATCACCTAGTAGCTCCAACCCCACCACCAAGCGCTACACCAGTACAACAAGTTCTACTGGTTTTTCCACTACAACCTGATTTTCCCCAATTTCTGTAATTACCATAATAGAATTCCAACCTCTATTACTCATAACAATCCTTTGTACCAGTGTAACTTTATTCATATACATGTATGGATCTTTACATTTCTAAACCATATCATTTCAACAATTAACCACAAAGCCATTCCACTCCAAGAGACTCTAAGACCTTTAGGTAAAATCCATATTTTTCCCCAACTAGTATTCTATTTTTTGTTATGATCATGAAAACACCTTCACTTCACAATTAACATGCCATAGGCACCTTTATACACACCTAATAGTAGTTTACCTACCAGGTAAAAATATGAACATAATTATCCTGGTTATGATTACCCTAGACCAGCCAATGCATCATTTTATAACTCAACCCCAACCATAACTACAACACCAACTCACTCAAATATGCAATTCCCATCCAACTCTTTTAGTTATACTTTCTCTCTAACATCAAAGGTGTTGAAAGGGGGAGCTTGCTCAATCCAACAAAGATGATTTTGCTGATGTCCAAAGTCATACAAACACCTTGTATCACTATTTTAGGCTTAGTCCAGAACTTATTATTTGAATAGGTGTTGTATATCTAGGATTACATGTAAGCATAACTTGAACTATATAGATTAGTTGTCAAACTCTTGAATATGTCAAATGCAGAACTTGGTAATGGATTGGATATTTAACTAATGATTATCATAAGCCACTGCACTGATGTATTGAAAATTCACCCACGATAATCGATTAGGTAAATTCCCTAATCCACTAATCTCAACAGCAAAACTTTGATTTAAAAACAGATTTGAAATCAGTTTGAAAAACTTTTCTAAGGTTGAGATTTGCAAAGTTCTTGCTTTCTTGGGAGATCATTCAATTGGAAATTCAAAAAGATTGATGATGGATTGAATCTTAGAGGGTCAAGCGTGACATTAGGATTGAGTGTCACATTTGCACATTCATTAGGTGTATTCGTTCCTTATTGTCTTTTGAATTGTATTTCTGTTCAATGTTGATTCACTGTGTGAGTGAAGGTCTAGGTGCAATTCTGTGGAGGCATTGCCTCTAATGGGAGTTATTGATTTGTAGATCAAGCTCCTTAGTCTTTAGGGTATTGAATTATATAGATGTTCTTGTAATTCTTGTAACTCTATTATTTTAGTGGAATCCTTCTAAGCTTGGGTTGCTTAGGAGAAGACTGGACGTAGATTCATCTTGAATTGAACTAATATAAAAATTCTTGTGTTCTTTTGCTTCTTTCATCTTTTATGCCTTTCCTAATTGATTAAATCAGTCCATTAAATACAAACGTAGAAAACTAGTTATTGGGGTTATAAAGATTAAAGATAGTATTCAACATTCTTTTTAAAACAATTCACCCCCTCTTGGTTGGGCTATATTAGACACATCACTTTTAACACAAGGTAATCCATAATGTAAGACCCGAGAAAGACATAGGATTTTGAGGTAAGATTATAAAGTGGATGATATTTAAAATGGAAGAAGTAATTTAATTATTGAGTTAGGATGCTATTTTTTTAATTTAAGTATTTAATCTAATTATGATTTATTTAAAACGAAAGTTTATAAACATATAAGCGCACATGATATCATGAATAAGCATATAGCTTAATGGTTGTTATATGTGTTATGTGTGTAAGGACGTTGGTTTGAACTTGGTTGGTGGAAAGTGTAGGTTGTTTTTCCTTTGCATTTCGTTTTTCGTATCTTTTTTCTCTCTCTTTCTTTATATTGAGTTTGGTCACATGTAGTGCTTATTTTTCTTTGCCATTACAGCATGCGTATAAATATATACATAGATATGGTTGTTATTTTTTATCTTCTCTATCTTTTTGAATTGTTATATAGAAGTAATACAATGGGCAAGAAAAATAAATTTAAATTGGAGAATATTAACAGAAAGATTGTGCGTGAGAGGGGGTTTATAGGTTAAAAGTTAGGGTTTTGGCTAGAGTTGGAGGCTACGGGAGAAACGTAGAGTGAAAGAGGCAATCCAAGTAGGGGAAGCTGAGGTTACTTTCTGTTGTTGTTTGAAGTTGAACCTTTGTTTTATCTTTTGTTTTTTGATGGATGAAAATTTGAAGAGTATGAATTCGTGAATGGAATGAAATTGCATGTGGTTTTCGTTTGTGCGTGTGTGGAGTTCGAACCTGGTATTTGACTTGTAAACCATGTTTCTGCCTATTTGTTTCTCTTGCTCAATGTGATGCCGTGTTGTACGCTTCATTACTGGGTCTCCGTTCTCTTTTCACAAACGTATGTGATCATGTTTTTTTCCTTTGCTCCACGATTATGTGATATGTAGTATTTGCAGCATGGGTGGTTTTTGTGAGTTTTAATGCATGCATGAGAGGTGTCAAGCATTGGTTGGAGGTAGTGGTGTGGGAGTTTAGGGCCACCTATTGTTTTTTTTTTCATTATATATGCTTTTCGGTAGAGGTGTCATGTGTGGGCATAAGCCAAGCTAGCTTAGGATTTAGGACACTTTTAGCTTTGATGGAACAACATAACTCTAAGTAGGTTTAGGTGTACTTTGATCCAAGTTTTTACATGTGGGTTGGTCCTTTGTTCATGTATGCGGGTCTGCATAATTTTCTCTCATGAAGAAACACGAGGGGTCGCAGTTTAAATTTTGTTGTCCATATTTTCTTTGGTTTTAATCTTTTGGAAGTATGCTTAATGGGTTCCCGTGACAGTGCCTGGACGTTTTGTATACCATGGTCATTTTTCTTTCCTTTCTTTTCTAATAGCTTGTTGTGATTGTTTTAACTTTTGTTGTCCTTTAGCATGAGTATGAGTGGATTGGTGTAGTGAAATGTTTGGTTGGTACATGGGTGGGGTCCACGTGTAAAGACTTGTTTTTCTTTAAGTTATTGAGTTGCATTATGGTATATGATGGTGCAGTGGTTGAAATAAGGACATGGCCTGCACGTTTTCCTTTCTTTTCTTGTTAGTTTTATTCCCTTCATATCTAAAAAAGTGTGCATGCATGTTTTTCATGCACATGGATATGTATATACATGTCATTGGGGTTATAGTTTGGGTATTTTCCTTAATAGTATAACCATTATATTTTTACACGTAGAGGGATGGCTTGATTGCAAGTGAATATAAATCACCTAATTGAATGTTTGTGCATCAGATAGTGTTGAAGCATTTGATAGTATGATGGGACAACCTAGAGTAAATTTTAGTGCAGCCACATAATTCTTTTAACTCTCTCTTTAAAACTTTTGGGGTTGCATGTTCCTACAGTAGGTATTATTTTAGAAATTCATTTCCACCAGCCAAGAGAGTGCTCTAGTTTCACGTCCATACAATTAATGGTTTTAGGGTGCAAGTTACTTTTGCATGGGATTGTTCACGTTGGACTTCTTTAATTTAAGTGCAACCTAGACATTGATTTGGTCCTCCTCTTTCACACGAAATATGTATTGTGTTCCAGGAGTATCATACGTAAGGTCAAGTATGACAATTTTTTTTCATTTAAGGTTAACCTATATTAGTGTTGATGTGAGGTGTATAGCATGTGTGTAGTTTTATTAAGTTGAGATGCGACCCATAGTATGCATGCATGTAGCTTTTATCATGTTGTTTCTTATCATTCTTTTTGGTGCAACATGTTTCTTAATTAATAAAGACCATGGACCACACACACACACACACACACACACACACACACACACACACATATATATATATATATATATAAGGTTATATTGCTTTGCGAGAGAGAGATTACGAGAGGATGTTAGGAGCGTGAAGGGTGTAAGGCTTTGATTCACGGTGAGGAAGTGACGTGAATAAATGGGTTACGTGGTTGGTGATCCTTCTTGGTTTTCATGGGTTGCATTGTTATGAGTTTAAGTTGTGGTATAAGGATAATTACTTGTGTGTGATGTTATGCTTGTGTTTGAATGAATTTCATTCATTGAGTTTGTTGCTTGAATGTATTGTTTGGTAAGTTGATGAGTTTTGATGGAACTTTATTTTCCATGCATAATGTGATGATGTGTATTTTTTTGGCAATATGTAATTCTCATGTGTTGCATGTTGGGAGTGTTTTGCCTTGCTTGAAAGCTCTTGGTGGAATCAAGTGTTATGTGAGGTTTTTCGTACCTAGAGACCTAGTGAAGACTCTTTCGCCTGTGTGAAGTAGTGGAAAGGAGTCATCTTCGCCTGTGTGAAGCAATGGTAGAGGATTGGTCTGAGTGTTGTACTCTTTTGCTTGTGTGAAGCAGTGGGAAAGGGAAAGATGTTTCGCCTTATTTCGGCTCATTGCGAGTATAGTGTCTGGTGTGTGATGCATCGACGGTTTTACTCATAATTCCTTGAGAAATATGGGAGACAATCTGACTGCGATAGTGGGACACGTCGAACCATCTATTTCTAGGAAACTAGACGTTGTTGTGGGGTAAAGGGTCGCGGAAAACCAAAGCTTGATTATGATCACTATGTTTAAGGATTTTAGATGTATGTGATAGTCTGTTTGGTTTGGTATGGTTGTTTGGATTTTAGGGGTTGTGTGTATAAACCAAATATAAATTGTGATCATAATGCTTAAGTGTTTCTTGAATGCGATGTTGAGTATTATTTGTCATGTTTTATTTATGAATATCTTTTATACATCATTGTATATAGTCAGCTTACCCCTATTTGTTTCTTTGTTTGTTGTATGTGCAATGATCATATAACGTTTGTGTTATATGGGAGCAGATGGTACTGTAAATCTTTCTGGCACAAAGTGGACCGTGGAGAGGATAAAATGAACTCGGGGGGAGGGGGTTATTATTTATTTAGTTGATTTCAATCAAATATTGAAGACTATGAAAATTTCTTTTGTTTTCTAGTTTTTAATTGGAACTTTGGATTTTTTTTATTACTATTATCAATGGAAGTTTTGAACTACTTATTTACATTTGAATTATAAATTTTTGCAAAAGTACGTATTTGGAAATAATCATTTTACTTTTAAAAGAAACACGAGTTATAGCTTCTCGTGACATCCTAAATTGGGGGTGTTACACATAATAACACATTTTTGCTTAATTTCTCATCTATAACCTTCAAACCTACAACAGTTCCACTTGAGCCCATTCTACACAAAACGCCACATGCTCTGAGTTTCAAGATGTCGCCTAGCGGTAGATTACATCTCGCCAGGCGACACTTCAGTTTCTAGAAAATCCAGATTCTGATGTACCTACTAGAACCCTTCCCCAATCCCAGAACGCACCCTTCGGTCTAATTTCGCCATCAAATCATGCAATCATACTCCCAAAAGGTCTAATTATCACTTTACATGCGAACATAGCAATCCTTCATGAGATTCCTACATCAATTTAATCTCGTACATCTCAACACTAAGAGAATAATCATACTAATTCCTTCAATTAACTTCCATTCATAGTGTAATTTCACAATTACTAGCATACAATAATCAACTAACAATTAAGGCTCCATTTCCCCCATCAGAATCAACTTAGCACCTTGAAACATTGCGAATCAAACAAAACTTGCTCGTGTCGCTTGGCAGTTGGTCATCACCGCCAGGTTGTTCATAAAAACCCAAAAAACTAGGTTATGCAGTTTGAGTTTCTTGGTGGGCCGTTCGTGCCGCCAGGCGGTTTCTGGAAAAAAACCCAAAAAACTTCACACAATGGCATGGGTCGCTTGGCGGCTTTGAAGGTCCGCCAGACGGTTTCTGGAAAATTTCCAGAAATACGAAAATAGTCCAGGAAATTGCAAGAATCAAATATTCACATACAATTCATGCAACAACAATCCAAAACAATAGATTACGCACGAAATTACAATTCCCCTAACCTGGTAATCCTTGCCAAAACTTGAAATTGCTGAAGTTCTCCTTACTCACGATCGTTCCAACCCTTGTCTCCTCTCCAAGTTCTCTCTAAGCTCTTGATACTCTCTCTACTTAGCCCATAATGCACTCTTCACGCTGCCAAAATCAGTCCTTCACTTAGTCTCACTGCCTCTCCTTTTTCCACCTTAAACTCACTTAATTATGCTTAATTGTTCATAAAAACGAAAATGGAATTAAAAGACTCATTAATGGCCATCAAATTCCATTAACAGTTGATTAACTCAGCCCTTCCAATTTCTCTCTATGACGGCTAGGCTTTCTAACCCTTCTCATCCATGCCAAAAATGATTTTACCAAAAAAGAAGTTTAATTCATGTCTACCAAGGTTCGAACACACAACCATTCAATCCTAAAGCAATTGCACAACCAATTCAACCAATTCATGTTTCATGATAATTTCTATAAATCTAGTATTATATTATCACTTATCATGATCAAGTATATTATTATTAAATAATAACCAATTAAATAACATACAAACGGCATACATAGGACTAAAACCTAAGTCCTCTTAACACCACTAAGTACTCTCAACCATTTGAGCCAATACTCTTCCACGTCATAAAAACTAGCATTAATTGTCATAAAGTCTCCCACCGCCCATATTTATTAATTAATTAATTAATTAAATTCCTCGGGTCTTACAATGTGGCTCCCATTTGCAAAGAAGGTAGCCCTCTCTTATGGTTGTCGTTGCAACATGAATGAGGTCCCTTTTAAAGGTACCGCTACGATGTAGAGGTGCATAAGAAATCTTCCATGGACGTTGGAACTCCCATGCAAAGGAAGAAAATAGTGAAACCAATGACGCTGATGACAACCCTTGTTGTTGATGGCGACAATGAAGAGACGTAGCAACACTAGTGATGATGTGCAGTGAAGCAACACAACAGTGGTGGTAAGTGATGGCAGAAGGGAGTCGTTGGTCTGACTATTGTTGGGAGCGTGGATGGGGGAAGAAGAGTCCCCCTTATGCATTAGTGGAATGTTGGGTAGTGAAGATAGAAAGTGCATAGAGAAGATGAAAGAAAAAAAAGATAAAGGTGGAGGTAGTGAAGGTTGATAAAAAGGAGAGTGTTGGAGGGCAAAAGCGTGGTTTTGTTTTTTGAATGACGAAGGAAGTGATGGAAATTTTAAAATGGTGATGATGGATGGAAAAAGAAAGGGATTTTGGAGGTGCTGATGTGGAGGAAGGAGCTAAAAATTGCCACGTGGATAATGACTAGAGCGGTCAAAATGGGTTAAAACTTGTGAGCCAACCCAGTCCACCACAGGTTCGATCTAGGTTAAGTTAAACAAAATTTGTAAATTTCAGTACGGACCAAAAATGGACTCGACCCATTAAGAACTCGGTTCACTTAGGTTGAATTCGTGGTGAGTTGGGTTGGGTCACAAACCCAAACATGAAAAACAAAACATGACACTTCATTGGTTGCTTCTTCTTAAACCTACCTTTTTTACTTCCTACACGTCCCATAAATGATGTTAATATTTTTATTCATTCCTTTCAACATCACATCATTTTAACCATGATTAAATTATATTAAAAAACCCTAAATGGTATCATTCCCGCTTTCCCCTTCATTCTTCCTTTTTCAATGGTAATAGCCTCCTTTGCCTCCTTCCATTTTTCGTTGGTTCAATGTGTTCATTTGCACCCATTTAAGGGATGAGATTTTAATGCTTTTTATTCAAAATGGGGTTGGATGGTGGTGGTTCTATTTGTGGTGGGGAGTGTAATGGTTCTATAGTGGTTATCGGGTGGGAAATGATGAAAAGGGTTTTTAATGTGTTTCTTAATGGCATGTAAAATTGGTTTTGTCAACGTTGAAGGCTATGTTTCTCACTTTCTTCCATCTTCAAGAGTGTTTTTGCATTGCATTGAGGTAAAATTTAAGTATTAGAGGAAAGTAATTATGGGTAGGGAGGGTGGAAGGTGGTGGTCGTTGGGATAATGTAGGGATATTATAATTTCTAAGGGAAATGAATGATTTATTTATTGTCTAAAATAATAAAAAAATAAATTTTTATAATAGGTTTGGACTTTTTGGATTTTGGTTATATATTAAAAAAATGTTAAATTGAAGAAAAAAAATGTATTTTTTTAATTAAGTGAGGCAACTCATTTAACCCACCAACTTGTGGTGGGTCGAGCCGAACTCAAATTTCTTGAGCTCATAATAAGTGAGTTGCGTTGCGTTGGCTCACTAGCTAGCCCGTAGTGGGTCGGGCTAGGTTGAGTGACTCGTTTTGACAACTCTAATAATAACGTGTCCAAACTTCATATGCCAAAGTGGAATGTCGTTACACACCTCAGCAAAATTTTAACGCCATTTCATTGGTTGTATACTAAATCCATTTATTTCTGAAGTTGAAAATTAAATCGTTTCAAAGTTTTGAATAAAAATAATTAGGTGAAAGTTTAGGGACAAAAACATATTTAAATTTAAAATTAAATATAAACTTAATTAAATCTAAAAGAGGTTATAATCGTAATAGTTTTACTAATCAACAATTTTCTTTCATTTATTTAGATTATACTCAATTTAGTTACTTATATTTTAAACATTTATATTTAGTAACTTTTTTTTATATGATTTTAATTAGTGTAACATAATGATTAATTTATTACTTAAAATGGAACAAATCCTTAAATTTAAAGTTTGTCTTCAATCATGCATCTAAATGCTTTTAAAATTAATGTGGGTGATAAGTGTTAAAATTTATCACAATCTTCATTTATGCATATGTAGAAGCGTATTTTCATATGACCATCACTTAATATATTTCAAGGATAACATATTGTCTATAGTATATTTTTTCATAATTAAGCAAAAAGTTTTGTAGATTTTCAAATCATATTAACAACATTCACATTTTCATCACTGATCAAAATATATATGTTATTACAAAAAGTTATTAAATTAAAAGAAAAATTTATTCTTACATTATTTGATGGTTAAATTATTTTATTAGTCCTCATTTTTGTAGAGAAATTTCAAGTAGGTCCTTTTTTTATTTGTCTCAATTTAGTCCCCAATTTAGAAAAATAGATACAATCAAGCCTTTTCTGTTAAATTGGCTTAAATGACGTTTGGAGATGATAAAGTGAAACTTATAACAGATACATGTCATTTGATTTTTAAATGTAGTGTAACATATATGTCAATTATTATTAATTAAAACCCTTTTTGTAACATCTCGTCCGGATATTACGAATTTACTTAATAAAATAAGATAATAATATTAAATGCTCATTTATTAAGCTTCATTTTCCAAAACATGGGAAAAATCAATCCTACTCTTATAATTAAGCATATCCACAATCAAGAATATAGGCTTCCAGAAATCAACATGACTCACATGCATAATCTCAACTTAGATGGCTTTATCATACGCGTACACAAGTATCACCATATATCATATGCATCAATGCAATTATTATTGACACACATGCATTCACCAATAACCAATTCTCAACACGTGTGACCATCCCAAAGGAACATTCAAATTGATAGAGACTTACCACATAACCCAATCATGCTTCATTAGAAGTTACTTGAAATTATCAAGAGCTTATTCATGTATTCTAAAGACTCCAAAATCAGCAATATTGAGTAACTTATATCTCTCGCTACTTACCACCAAATCAAATCTCCACCGTTCAAATTAAAGAACCACATGCTATGGACTACTTGTCAAAGTTTCAACTAAATCGGACGGTTAACGAACCGGAAAATGCAGTTTTACGAAAACTACGCGAACCAGAAAAATAGTGGCGCCTAGCGCCCAAAAGTGGGGAAGGTGGCGCCTGGCGGGACTATACTAGCGTCGGGCGGTTCCTGTACCGCGAAAAATACGAAAAACAGCATTTTTTGTGAATCAGAGCACTACGCCTCACTAGTATGGCGCCTGGCGGCCAATTGGGTGCCGCCAAGCGGTTCTTGCTGTTCAAGGAACCCAAAACTTTCCTCAACACCTGCGAACCTTATTCCACCCCTTACAATTCTGATTCCCTTCGATTTTAGACTCCATACTCACAACTCAAGTGTTTAGGTTTGCAATTTATTTCATACAACTTCCAATCACACGAAATTCCATTAATTTAACCCATTGAATTTAATCCAACTCTAAATTCCCCAAATTCACAACCCTAACATGACGTCTATGAGATTTTCATCCAATTTGACCCCAAACCACGTTTAATCCAATGACTATGACATATAATCATTCTCACACAGTTAGAGTAGCATTTTTCCCCTATCGAAATCATCCCAAAACATCTAGAGAATAAAAAAATCGAACCAAAAGCTCGCGTCGCCTGGTGGGTCAATCACCACCGCCAAGCTCTTCATCCAGAAAACCCAGAATTGGGTTGAACAGCAAGCATCGCCTGGCGGTCCAGTTTGTGCCGCCAGGCGATTCCACTCGAAACCCAAAAAATCACACATAAACATATGCATCGCCTGGCGGCAGTTCGTCACCTACCAGGCAGTTTTTGGGAATTTCCAAAAACATAAAATCCAATAATAATATACGTCCAAGAGCATAAATAAACGTGGTCCAGCTCCCTTAACCTGGAAATCCTTGCTTGAAACTTGAGTTTTAGAGTTCTTCCTCTTTGATCACCAGGCCGCCTAGCGCTTCCCTTCAATTCAGCTCCCAAATGCACTCAATTCTTACCACACACTCTCTGAATTCGTACCTCTCCCAATGCCCAATAATGGCAGCACAAAAAACTCTCCTCCACACTTAAAATTTGCCTTTTATTGGTGCCTTAATGGTAGTTTAATGTGCTAAAACGAAAATGACATTAAAAGTAATGTAATTGCCATTCAAGGTCCATCATTAGTTGTTTTCCAGCCCCTTGGATTGCCTTCACATGGCTGCTAGGGTTCCCAACCCCTCTCATCCTTGCCAAAATAAATTTAGCAAAAAGAAGCTTAATTGGTGTCTACCAAAAGTTGAACCTATAACCATGCCAATGCCCAAACCGATGCAGAACCATTCAACCAAAGCATGTTTCGTGATAATTCTTAAAATTCTAAGATTATATTACCACTCACATAGTCATACATTTATTAAAATTAATAATAACTTAAATAACACATAAATGGCTTAACTAGGACTCAAACCCAAGACCTTTCACACAATTAAGTACTCTCAACCACTTGAGCTAGTATTATTCCACGTCATAACAATCTCCATTAAATGCAATAAAGGCTCCCCTACCCGTATTTATTAAATAATTATTTATTTAATTATTTAAATTTCACGGGTCTTACACTTTTTTGTTGAAGCCCTAAATCAGTGGTGATCAATCGTAGTTTTTCATCTCATTCTTCTTCCATGTTGTGGTTGTACTATGTGAGCTATGTCGCTTTTCCATTCCTGTTCATCTTTCACTTGTAATGGTTGGGGGATGCAAAACCCTAGTGTATCTTCTCGTGGTGGTGGAGGATCGAGGAGTTTGGGTGTATCACCTGTTTGCCATTATGGACAAAAATCAGTTTTGAGAACTATGAAAACTGCTAAGAATGGGGAGAAACAATGTTAGGGTTGCCCTATGTACAAGGTATAAGATAGATTTAAGGTATGTTATTTCTATTTTTGTTTTCAAACAGAGGGAAACAATTGTTGTTATTTTGCACAGAGTGGAAATGAAGATGTTGGGTGCAATTACTTCAAATGATGAGGGTGAAAATGGGATTGAAGAAAGGGGTACCATTGAGAAGTGCAAAGGAAGGGATGATACTTTCATGAAGTGTGAAGAAAGGGATGGTGATAGGAACATGATATGTAATTTGGAGAAATATGTTTAAATATTTGAAACATGGATTAAGGTGTTGATAGGGATGGTTTTTGGCTGCTTGTGTCGTTAACATAATTGTACTCTCAATATTGATAAGAAATCCATGGTGTGCTTAACAATGTCACTGATTGGAGTTAGTAAGTTAAATTTGTTGTAGTTAGTTTATAATGTTTAGGATGTAGAATTTGGTTCTATGATGTTGATGTCCTTTTTTATGTAATGTTTTTAAATGAATGAAACAATTTTAGAAGTTCGAAACAATTTATGATGTCCATTCAATCGTGACAAATAAAATAAATATGGTATAACCAAAGAAGCAATATTGATCAATTTTGGAAGGGCTGATTAATAACTTGGTTTAAAATTCGTTCAATCGTGAAAAATACATGAATATGGCTTAATCAAAGAAGCAATATTGATCAATTTTGGTGGGGCTAATTCATAATCTGATTCAAGATGTGCTAATTCATAATAAGTAATAACGTGCCCACAATACATCATAAGTACATCATAAAAGGTGTGATCCACCAATTAATTACAAATATTATCAAATGTCTTCATCCAAAAAAACAAATTAAAAAAGTTGTTATATGTTCTTCAAGGTTCACACAAGTTTTACAAAAGGACTTAATATAATAGGAAACAACATTTGCAGCTTCAAAAGATAGAATTGATGTGTCATGGTTTCAGAAGTAATCCCCTTCTAGAATTGACTTTCACTCTCGTGTTTGGTCCACCTCGTGATGGATTATTTTGTGGAAGAATTGTCACACAAGGCTTTGTTGATAGAACAGTTGGTTGGGCAACATGTGTCACTTCTGACCATGGTGCAGCTAGTTGGGATGATTGAGTAGGTTGGTTTGGTTGCTGTGATGATTGGGTAACCTGTATTCCTTTTGTTTGTGGCACATGTGGTTATGATGATTCACTAGGTTTGTGGGATGATTCGGTAGGTTCATATTGAGGAGTTTGACATGCTTGGGGACAAGAACTTCTGTTGTGCTCGATTTCCCTACAAATGTGACATCTTTTGCGTAACCCCACTTTTCGTAGTCGTGTTTCATCCTTCCTTAACTCTCATTGCTCCAGTCTTCTTTTTTTCTCTGGTCTGCTTAACAATATTCTCTCAATTGGGGGCAAGGCAATAGGATATGTTGTAATCTCCCACAAATTTTGACCATTGATAGCATATATTATGGAGGTATAGATTTCTTCATAAGTAGACTTCCTAAACCAAGTTGAGATGAAGTCTTCTCTATTTATGCTTAGACACTTCATTGCAACTAGAGAATGACAGCATGAAATACCACTTATACTCCAATTCTTGCATGTGCATGATTGTTCATCTATATTCACCACAAACCTCTGCCCAATGTGTGAGATGTGTCTAACTTCAAATAACTTATTTGCTAACTAGCTGTAAGGATATAGAAAATAATAATAATCAAACAGTAATAAAAAGTCCACTAAAATCATAATGAAACAGTAAAAATTAAGACAATAGTACCTTGTGTAACATCTCAGTCGGATATTACTAATTTAAAATCAAATAAATAAAATATGATGAAAGCCTCATTTATTATACTTCATTTCCCAAATAAAAATGCGGGAAATTTAGAACTTTATTAAATCGTAAAATAAATCAAAATACAATAGCCAAGTTCAATAATTCATATGATTACAAAGTCTTTAATTTCCATAAAATAATAAACTCTGCTGAAAATCCCCAAGATAGCCCACGCTCTGACTCTATGCCTCACTAGCACCGCTTGCAACATCATCTGCTCTCGTGTATCGCATTACACGATTATTGCCAAACATAAGTAGATAAGATGAGCTAACAATATCAAACTATATATCAATTTAAATATATATATA
>Ga0214542_1002151_pt1 | contig 40786 bp, 25 predicted proteins | sample CNSS1metaG_FD_160096 | JGI IMG/M metagenome (GOLD analysis project Ga0214542, IMG submission 160096) | Root nodule microbial communities from cowpea collected in UCLA plant growth center, Los Angeles, California, USA - CNSS1 | ecosystem: Host-associated > Plants > Roots > Nodule | place: USA... | reverse complement strand
TTGTGATCATCTAATGGGAGGCCCTTTTGAATCTTTTTCATCATTGATCTTGTAATTGGGCCTTTTAATGGGCTTGGGCTTGGGCTTGGGCTTGAAGGTGCAATTGGGCTTGGTGGGGTCACATCAACTCACATCTCAACTATAGCCTATCAATAACTCCCACAACACATGAATTCTTAAAATTCAATAAGTGTCTTTCTGAGATATGGTTTCTGTACCACAGACTTACCATATTTTATTTGCCAAATAAATTCAGTACAAATCACCACAAAGACTTTAAAAAAGTCATTATTCAATTACTGCACCATAACAGAACAAAAACACAACAAAAAAATTTGTTCACAACTACATGTTTCTTACGTTTGAATTACAATTCTAGGTTCTTATAATTACACAAATGAAAATGATATTTCATTTCCATCAAACAAAACAAAATAGATACATATTGCTGCAACTCCAACAACTATTTTGGTATCATTTTCTTCTTTCGACTATAAACTGCGAACGGAGTTTGGATTACACGGCTTTTGAACCGTAACCGTGGATCATTCCTCATACCCACATACATATCGCTGTTGGTTACATCTTTGTCTTCTGCAACTTCACTTGGAACATGCACTTCATTCAAATTAATAGGAGAAACAATTGATCTTTACTTCTATTTTTCCTCTCATCCAAAGTTGATTTCAACTTAGCAATGGCTCCACCAAGTTCAGGAATATCATGTTCTTGCTGCTCAATTACACTCATAAGCTGCTCCTTTTTTTTGGTTCCACCAGAGACACACTCTTTTCTCTTACTTTTGTCACACTCACCATCATCTTTTGGTAAAGCTTCTTTCACAACTAACGCACCTACTTCTTCCTTAGAAAGACAAAGATCATGCACAATCTGAAATTTAATTTCAAACAAACAACATCAATAAATTGCTAAAACAACTTAAACCACAAACAATGCACGAAAAAATAATAGCAAAGTACCACATTATTTTTCAAACTACTTATTAACACATCTCCAACTTTGAAATCAATCCAATGCAACAACCTTCGAAATTTGGATTCAATAACTACACCCTTTCTCTTCACAAACATGAAGTGATCAAAAGCCCATAGTTATATCATACAATAATACAATACATTTAAAACAAAGTTACTAATTCATAACAAAAACCCAAATGCTACAAAACACAAAATTCAAGAAAAACAAACTTACTTACCTGCAATAAATATACGCCTCTGACAACATGGAAGTGCTTTTGATGTAATTGCTTCTTTAAAACAATTGACGCAGTACACAAACTACCAACCAAGTACTCATAAACCACACAACCCCAGTTATATTTAACAAGACTACTCAAATCATCTACAATTCTAAAAAGTGAAACAAAGACTATTCCATTTCTATTAGGCAAAAGAAACTCAGAAATGCCTAACAGAATGTACAACCGATAGTAATCTTCTACATCAAGACACTCACACTCAGTCAAGAGATAATTATATAGCATAGTAATTGTTACCTTTTTTTCAGAAAATTTCTTCCTACAAACACTGTCAACGCCAACCTCCTCTAAATCAATTCTATCTCCATAAACCCTCAACCCCAGGCCTATACATACGTCTAATAACTTAAACGCTACAAATTTGGAGTTAATCATGAAACCTCCTCTACTCTCCACCCACACATTACTTAACTCACAAAGAAGCTTTCGACTAATCTTAACTCTTTCATGCAACAAAACAAACCACCAAAATGGTGTTCCTTGAATACATTGTTTTTGCTTCACACTTAACTTCTTGTTCAACAAACCAATATATTGTATTCTACAAGAATGCCTAAAATTAATCTGCAAATATTCATATTAAAAACCATAAGTTAAACTTATTCTACTGAAATATAAATTAAGTTACAAAGCAACAAAAAATAAAATACCTGACTTATATCACTACAATCTCCAACCTCACAACCTTCACTACCTTCAGAACCTTCACTAATGCCACTCATGTCAACTGACCTGAAATTATAAAACGCATTAACCAAATTTAATTTAAATAAATTCGGCACAAATCAATCAAATTACACACAACATAGTCAAAAACCAACAAACTAACTTTCTAGCATCCAAGAACACAAATCCAGTTTGCTTTTTGTACCCACCCAAGCCTAAATGTCGAAACCAACAAACTCACTTTCTAACATCCAACAACACAAATGCAGTTCACATTTTGTACCCACCCGACCCTAACTGTCGAAACGGTTCTTCTTCAAAAGCATTCGTACATTCGAAGCATTTTTGCTTACACAAACTCATTCACATTTCAAATTAACAATCCACAACAACATTTAGGATTCAGAGAGCATCGATTTTGGGAACAACAACACATAAAAATGGCATTTCAATCGTCGAACAAGAACATACAAAAATAGGGTTTCATTTGGGGAAAAACAACATAAAAATACAGGATTGCAATCGGGGTAGTAAAACATACCAAATTGCCCTTTGATTTGGAGAAGAAGAACACAAAAATTAGGGCTTCCAATTGTGGACGAAGTTGTGGCAGCGATCCGCCTCTATTATTCTTTCCCAAAACCGCACTCTCGCTTTTCCCTAAACTGCAACGTTCACTTCTTTTTTCTTAGTTTTCCTATGCAGCGCGTGACCTTCAAACCACAATGTTCACTCTCGCTTTTCTCACGCGTCACTTCTCTTTTCATATTAAAAAACATTAAAATAACCCATGCCACGTAGGCGGATAAAAATTGGGTCAAATAAGTGAGGCATTCTATCATTATCCTATTTATTTTTAATATTTATTTTAATTAATGTTCGCTAAGCTCATGTTCAATCAAATATTTATTTCATAAAAAAATAAAAGATAATTTATTCTTTTAAGTTAATTAGTAACTTGCTCGACATTTGACATCTTACTAGATTTTACTAGATATTTTTCTCTCGTTAATTAGTAACCAGTACAACATTTGACATTTTTTTTATTTCTTCAAATGTTTCTTAATTTAATTTTGATGCTAACACTATGAGAAAAAATGTATTTAGTGTATAACAAGCAAAATATTATGCTAAATAGCTATTAGGTCGGTTTTACCTTGCATGTGTATGCAACACTAAAATTTTCCACACTAATTTGTTAGTGCCAGATTTTTGAAAGTCAAATATAACTAGCATTGGCTGGGCCAACGCTAAGTCATTAAAAATTTATAAATTAATTTTTTACTTAAAGTAGTTTATTGTCGACTTGGATTTTTATTTTAAAATATTTGAGTTAGTTTGCCTGACACTAACGAAAATAACTTGATAAAAATATATACATACATTACCTTTGTATTCAAAACGAAAAAAGAAAATAAAAAAAATATAATGGATTAAGGAGAGGGGTATAAATGAAGAAGATGAGTGTGGATGAAGGAGAATTAGTATGAATGAAAGAGATGAGAAAAAGAATGTGGATGAAGAAGATGGAAAAGAATGTAGATGAAGGAAACGTGTGATGAAAAGGATGAGTATGGATGAAGGTGATGAATGTGGGTAAGAAGATCAATATGGAAAGATATGAATGTGAGGGGAATAATTATTGTGAATGAAGAATATGAGTGCGATAAGATTTATATAGAAAATGAGAGAAGAAAATTATTAGCAAGATTTGTCATCTTTAAATATATAAATTTTCATACTATTGATATTTATAATATTTTAATATATAATTAAATAATTTTATTAATGTATAAAAAGGACAATATATATATATATATATATATATATATATATATATATATATATATATATCCACAACGTTCTATAATGGCAACTCATGTCTTCTTGAGATTCCACCACTTCTTTGGCTTTTATCATATTGCTTGCAATATTCAAATGCGTCTTTAAATAAGGAAGGCTAGTAGAATCTTGCTTGTAGGATTTTTGTTGCAGTGAGTTCTACATTGAAATGGCCTCCATAAGGAGAGTCATGACAATGCCATAATACATCCTTTATTTCTTCACCAAATATGCACCTCCTTAGTAGTCCATTTGCGCTAATTTTGAACAAGTGAGGGTCATCCCAAATTAATTGAGATGCATCTTTGAAAAATTTCCTTTTTTATGCCAATTGTATCCTTCTAAGACCACACCAGCAGCCTTAAAGTTAGTAATATCTATGAACCGTGGCCTTTCAGTTATCATGAACAACTTCTCATTAGGGAAGACATCTTCTATCTCCAACTCCTTACTTGTGACCTTCTTGTTATCTAGTCAAGACAAATGATCAACTATAACATTCTCATTGCCCTTCTTATCTTTGATTACTAGATCAAATTCCTGAAGGAGCAAAATTCACCTTATCAACCTTGGTTTTGAATCAGCTTTAGTGAGAAGGTATTGATGGCTGCATGATTTGTGAAAACTGTGATGGAGGTGCCTATCAAATAAGCCTTGAATTTCTCCAAGCCATACACTATAGCTAGCAATTATTTTTCTGTAGTTGCATAATTGATTTGTATTTTCATTTAATACCTTGCTAGCATAATGTATCACATGGAATTTTTTCTCCTTTCTTTGCCCCAAAATTGCTCATATTGCATGATCACTTACATCACACATTAATTCAAAGTTAAGAGACCAATTTGGTGCGATTATAAATGGTGCAGTACACAATTCTTGCTTCAGTAATTGTAAAGCTCTCATACAGTCTTCATCAAAGTTGAACTTTGTGTCCTTTACCAATAAATTGCTTAGTGGTTTAGCAATTTTTGAGAAGTCTTAGATGAATTCTCTATAGAATCCATCATGACCAAGGAAGTTACGTATTCCCTTAACATTGGTTGGTGGGGGTAATATGGAAATGACTTCCACTTTAGCTGGATCTACCTTTATTCCTTTACATGAAATTTTATGACCAAGCACAATGCCTTCTTGCACCATAAAGTGACATTTTTCCCAATTTATGACCAGGTTAGTTTCCTTACACCTTTGAAGGACTAGTCCCAAATTCTCCAATCATTTTTCAAATGAGGGACCAAAGACTAAAAAGTTGTCCATGAAAATTTTGATGCTTTTCTCGACGATATCTAAGAAAATTGCCATCATACATCTTTAGAATGTAGATGGAGCATTGTGCAATCCATAAGGGCATTCTCCTATATGCAAAAATTCTGAAGGGGCAAGTGGAAGATGTTTTCTCTTGGTCCTTTGGATCTATAGCAATCTGGTTATAATCAGAGTATCCATCTAAAAAGCAGTAATAGGCTTGCCTTGCTAATCTTTCAAGCATTTGATCCATAAAGGGTAAAGGGAAGTGATCCTTCCTTATGGCTTGATTAAGCTTCCTATAATCAATGCACATCCTCCAGCCAGTAACAGTCCTAGAAGGAATCAACTCATTTTTTCATTTCTTATGACTGTTATCCCTCCTTTTTTTGGGGTCTACTTGTATTGGACTTACCCAAGAATTATCTGAGATGGGATAGATCATCCATGCTTCTAGTAGTTTGACCACTTCTTTTCTCGCTACTTCTTTCATTGCAGGATTAAGCCTTCTCTGAGGTTGAGCCACTAGTTTATAAGTTTCTTCCATCAAAATCTTGTGCACGTCGTAGGATGGGTTGATTCCCATTAAATCAAAGAGTGTCCATCCTATGGCTTGCTTATTCCTTTGGAGAACTTCTATCAATTTCTCTTCTTCTTGTTCAGATAACTTGTTGCTTATGATGACAGGTTTATCCTCCTCTAAAAAGACATAGGTGTGGTGGCAGTTGTTTCAACTCTGGATGCACTAGACGATCCTTTTTGGTTGTGCTCAGCGCAATTTTTGGCGCTGAGCTTGAACCAACTTCTTTGTTCCTTTCTAGTTCTGCTATGCAATCTTTTATGGCTTCCTCATCAAGATGATCTTCCAATTTCATCATAGCTTTCCCCAGGGTTCTGTTGTTGAAAAATTTTCTCCTTGCTTGAGAGCACACTTCTTCTAGAGTGTCAATTTTAAGGAAATCCTTAGATTCAGCAGGATATTTGATTGCCTCAAACACATTAAAGTTGACTTCTTCATCTTGCACTCTTACCTTAAGTTTCCCTTTATCCACATTTATGATTACCCTTGTAGTTTTCATAAATGGTTTGCCTAAGATTAAAGGCACATCCACATCTTCTTCAATGTCCCTTACTACAAACAAGGAAAAAATTTTGTCTACCTTGATCAACAAGTCTTCTACAATTCCATGTGGATGTTTGACTGATCTGTCTACTAACTACAGAGTCATTCATATGGGTTGTAGTTTTATATCTTCAATCTTTTTTAGCATGGACAAGGGCATCAGGTTTATGCTTGCTCCCAAATCTAGTAGTGTTTTTCCCATAGTTAAGTCTCCAATTGCTACAGGCATAGTGAAACTGCCAGGATCACTGAATTTCTGAGGCAGAGTTCTTTGGATGATAGCACTGCAGCTAGCCTCCAATTCCACTATTTCTTGCTCCATTATTCTTCTCTTCTTGGTCAATAATTCCTTCATGAATTTGGCATAATAGGCATTTGTTCCAAAGCTTTACTGAAAGGAAGGTTGATCTGCAACTTCTTAATCATTTCTAAGAATTTGGTAAATTGCTTTTCATGATATTTTCTTGTTGGGGCATGTGGATATGACAGATTTACTACAGAATTTTTCTCTTTTTTCTCTGCCCTCAATTCTTTTTCTTCCTCATTTTTTTTACCTTTAATTTTTTCTTTTTTGTTTTCTTTTTCTGTTTCTCTCCCCTCCAGGTTTTCTCTAATTCCTTTTCATATAACAGTTCCTCTTTTAGTGGTAATGTTAGTAGTGTTCTTTTGGATTTACCTTTGTGTTTGCTTGAAATTGACTATCTTGTTGTTTTGCCAATTTTTTAGTAAGTTCTCCAATTTGTAGTTCTATATTATTAATTGATGCTTCAGTGTTTTTCGTATTTGTGGTTGACACTTGGATGAATTGGGCTAGTGTTTCCTCCATTTTGGTTAACTTCTTTCCTGGGCATATAAAAACAAACGTAATCATAGTAGAAAAGGATTAAAAATTTTCAATTGTAGATTTATTTTGTCAATTATTGCTTAAGCTGTTTAACAAGTCCCCAACAATGACGCTAAAACTTGATGGTATTTTATTAACAATATTTTTTACAATACGTGTATTGTTGTATTGTAGTAGAAAGTCGTCTTCACAAGAACTTGCAAAGGTTTATTAATAATTGGATCACAATTGTTACACATTTAGAGTTCGATTTTTAATTAGAGGTGGTAAGAGTTGAATGGTGGATTAGAGGATAAGGTTGATTGCTTTTGTCTTTCCCTTTACTTTAGATTGCAATTTCCCTTCTTTTATCAAAAACTTCTCAAGATCATTACTCTGAAAGCATTCTCTTAGATAGATCTTGATGTATCCCTGCTATCTAGAACCTATGAACTTAAACCCAAGGTGATATCTCAACTCTTGGAAGAATAAACCCCTATATTACTACTCCAGCCTTTCCCTGCCCAGCATCTCCTCTAGATACTTCATTTAGCACCAGTACAGGTATGGTAAGATTGTTGGACCACTTCAAATTAGTTTCCCAACTTAGTTTAAACTAGTTAAAATATCACAATTTACCTAAACAACTTGCAGCCAAATAATCTTAGACAATAAGAGATAAATTATAAAGGAAATTTATCATAAAAGAAAGGGAATTCAATTACAAAATAACATTGCCTCTTTAAAGTTCTAACCACTCATGGTGAGCATTGATCTTATGCAATTACAAGAATTCATTCCCTACTTCCCTATACAATATCTCTAATAATTTTTGGGAAGAAAGAGTAGTAGAGAGGCATGTTCTCTACAGATATGATTGCCTCCAGTAGGGGGAGGGGACACTATTTTATAGCCTGGTATGGCGATGCTCAGCCAGTTTTTCCAAGCTCAACCACATTCACAAGAAGCAATATACTCTGATTGTTATATCAAGAACTTTTAAATGAAGAAAAGAGAAGATATTGGAAGATACATAGAATATGAAGAATTGAATATTCATGAAATGGCAAAGCGCAATTATAAATACCAAGACAAAGACATAGATGAAGATGGAAAGAAGAGAGAAAAGAATCAAGTGGCAAAGCGCAATTATAAATACCAAGACAAAGACATTGATGAAGATGGAAAGAAGAGATATAAGAGAGAAAAGAATCAAAGTGCTGAAATATTGTCATATCAATTCTTGAAGAGAAAAGAGAAAAGTAGAATACTTTGTGAGCTTATATTGTCATATCCAATTATTAGAGAGTGATATTAGGTTGTATGTAAGCCATTGTAAATCCTTCACCAAGTGAAGTTATACCTTGTGAGCAGTGGCGGAACTTGGACAAAAAATCTAGGGGCGCCAAATTAAATTTGTTACATATAATTTTTTTAATTAGAAAAAAAACTTTTATTTTTTCTCTTCATTTTCTCTGCTTAAAACAAGCACACATTATAGTAGAATTCAAAAAAATATCATCATCCGTCGTTATTATATCATGATACCAAATCATGAATATCATTTTGATAAGCCCTTCGTACCTCATCAATTTGATTTGTTGGGTATTGTCAAATTTAAGGACGTTTTTCCCGGATTGCATTCTAATGAATTTTTAAATTCATTATATGTAACTCTATGAACTTTAGAGATTTGTTTTTCATTGTCTTGGATTTTTTATGCTCATGAAATTTCTTAAGTTTAGTTAATGTCGATGCATTTTTTTTCATCTTTATCACACACCTTTCTCCCTCCAAAGAAGAATCAATTTTTTTACTATTTATCATAATCTTTCTAATATAAATTTATCACCTCCCACCTTTTTAGAATAAAAGATAAAATTTATATTCACAAATCATAATTATCATAATGCAAAACATAACAAAACCCATACAAATTTAATTAAATAAGCAACACTGTATAAATTCAAAATTTTTAAAAAATTTACCATAGGCAGTAGAAAACATAAAATCCCTAAATTTCATAATTAAGGGTTATACTATTTTTGGGAAAAATTATAATTAAGGTTCATACAAATTTCATAAAAAAAATTCCTAAAGTCATAATTAGGGTTTATACTAATTTGGGATAAACTTAATTTGGAAGAAACATCCTAAAAAGAATAATAAATTTAACATATATAAATCATAATAAAATACTAACCTTGATATATGAGAGATCATCCGAGAATGTATACTTCAACCTCAATCTATGTATTTCCTAACCTCTGTTTATCACTTTGTATGTATTTCTCCTCACACACTTTCATAATAATTTACATGATGAAAAGTTCTTATAGCCAGAAAAAAAAATCTAATGTCTTTTATAAATTAATATCTCCATTAAACTTTTTATTTTATCTTTTATTATAATTTTTATAACATAAACTTAATATAAATAATATATAAATATAATTTTAATAAATAAATAATATATATAAAAAAATAATTTTCAAATCCCCTATGTCTCCAAATAGTTCCGCCAATGCCTGTGAGGGTTATTGTAACTCTCCTGTGTGAGAGATTGTTTTCATTGTAAATGTGAGTTCTTGATCTTAAGGAGGATTGAGACAAGATACTTCGAAAGGTTAAACTCGTTGTACCTAGAGAGGCTTATACTCATGTTTCTTAGAGAGGATTATACTCGTGATACCTAAAAAGGTTGATACTTGTTGTAACTTGGAGAGGTTGACACTTGTGTTAATAAAAGATGTTGATTACTGAATTTCTTAAGTAAATGGCTTTAGAGAGTGGACATAGCCTCAAGTGGAGGTGAACCAATATAAATCCTTATGTGCATTCTTCTTTGCCTTACTCGTTACATTAATTATTTGTAATAGTATGCCTATGCAAAACGATTTGAAAATGTCTACAAGCTCTCTTCAACCCCCCCCCCCCCCAACTTTTAAAGCCACATTACACCAATATCAAGTTCTTCATCCAAGGGTAGATATTCGTCATATTCTCTTTACACACAATTATTCTGGACAAAGGAGCAACTCCATTCTCACATAGTCAACACTCTACATTACCCCATCTTTGATATGTAATTGGAGCCCTCGAGTAGAAATTAACACTAGTAATAAAGCGTAGAGAGTTTATAATGGAGGAAGAGGGCTTGGTTTTGACCTGAGTTGGAGAAATAGGAATAACTTTCATGATTTTGGAAGAGGGAGAAGGGAAAACATCGGTGAAGCTTTCGAATGTAGTCGCCATCACCTACGAGGTCTCTAGTCAAGCGAATGAGGCGCGATAGTAAGGTACCCTGCCATGCCCATTGGTGCATAATTGAAGAAGGATAAGGAGAATTCCTCTAATGGCGATGTAGCAAACAACGACAGCATGGTGACAACTAGTGGCGATAAGGTCTCGTCATTGAAGTATGCTGGAGAAGAAGCCTCTAATGGAGATTTGGGGGGAGAAGCCCTTATGCTTGAGAAAGGAAAAGAACATCAAATGGGTTACGTCACTTGTGCTCCTAGCACACCTCGATTAAATTAATTTCATATGTGGAAAATTTCTTCCATTCTTCATTTGTCACGTGTGATAAATAACAGGATTGAATCCATTCATTTTTTAAGTATGGCGACCTAACATGATCAAAGTTTGAAATATAGATTAAAACCAGAATCTTATTATAGTTTAGGGACCAAAAACATAGTTAGCCATTTTTATGAAAGGAAACTAGTAATATTTTAAAATGTATTATCCTTTCTTATTTCTATCTCTTAAATGATTTTTTTAGAATTTCCAAAGTTTTAGTACTCTTTCATTACAATTTATAAAGCTTATTATGCTTTTTGAAGCATGCATTACACAATTTTGTTCTACATTTACTTGATCAACCTGAAATTTTCTATAATATACCATAGACATTAGGTTTGATTACTTGTTTTCAATTTCGTAACTCTCTTAATCTCGATTTCTAATTTCAATTGTGATTAATTGGTTCAAAGGACCTTCTTTAACTAAGGAGTTATATTTGAACAACTTAGAATCAATATTGAAAACATTTTAAATCAAAAGTGAGTTTATGAAGTAAGAACCCATAAATTCAAATTGAATCTATTTTTTAGTTCAACTCAATTTAAGTGAACTTGTGCTTGATTGGCAAGACTTCTTAATAACAAAATCGCCCCAACTTTGCACAACTTTTCCTGGATGGAAATTTTTTCAAAACTTGCCCCACTTTCGTAATATCTAAATGGAATTGCACTATGGTGGTAAAAAAAACAAAATCATCTACCATCATATTCATTAATTATAGGAACAATTAATCTAGACGATCATAAAATGCCTTATAATAATGAACTTCAATTAACTCATAATCAATTATTATAATGTAGCATCCATACTATAATTGAAATAAAGACATTAATAATTTGAAATCAAATAACATAAAAATTTTGACTACTTTGATGAGTAGCAAAGTTTATCATGTTTGATTTCAAATAAATAAATACATTTAACGTGGCCCCCGCTTTTAAAAAAGTTTCAATTGCATTTTATTTTTTGATAAAAGTATAAATATTGCTCCTAACTTTTGAAAAAGTGACCTCAATCAGGTCCTTTTACAAAAATTACAAATAACAGATACTCTGATACCACATGCAAATTAATTTTTGTAGTTTCCTACGTTCTTAATCTATCTCAGAAAACTATGACAATGTGTTATTCAATCTCTATGTTTTCCAACCCATTCTTCTCAATCTATTTCTTGGTCTTTCTTTCTTCTCCCACATTTTTTTTCTTGATGGCTTAATATGAAAGAATCTTATGGCTAAAGACACAACCTTAATCCCTTTTATAAATCAATGTCCATCAAGTTGATTTTTATTTTTATTTTATTTTATTTTATTTTATTATAACTTTCCATAATAATCAATAGGTTATTATATCTTATTAAATCACATTTGGGTTCATCATAATATTTCAAATGGACTTCACATAATTCTAACACATAACGGTAACATTATTTTATTGCTTCACGCAAGTATTTTTTACTTGAATTTGAATTTCAGTGTGTATGCTAAAAGTATTTCATTTGTAATAACTTATACTTTTTAATATATATATATATATATATATATATATATATATATATATATATATATATATATATATATATATATATATATCACAAATTTAATAGTAATTTTATTTAAAAATTTCTAAATCTATAAGAGACTTAAAAATTATTTAAGCCTATAATTTTATATGTTATTTTAATTTCATGCTTATTATTAGTTAGTTATCTTTCTTATTAAATAAAATAGTTGTTTAATGTTTGTATTTATTTTTTATAGATTTTTTTATGGTAGTTCATTATTCAAACTAAACCCTCATATAACAAATAACAAACTTATTTGTTATTTTCCAGAATTATCAAAATATTTGTATCTTGAATGATTTCTTATATCTTAAACACCTTTAGTCCTTACTCCAACTCCACACACAAAACTAAAATTCAATTGTACAACAATCTACGATTCTATAACTGAAAAACACCACGCTTTTATGATTCAAGTGAATCTATTTCATAAAAAACATAAGAATATTACTTTTGAACAAAAATTATTATGTTAGGTCTGAAAAAAAAATCACAATTTTATGTTTAATGTATGACACAATAAAATATAACACTAGTTTATATTAAAAAAAGTTATTCGTTATAAAAAATAAAAATTAATATGACCTTTATTAAAATTAATTAAAAATGATAAAATTATAATTTTAATGGAGTTGACAAAGTTTCTATTTTGATAGAGCCAGTTATATTAAGGTATTTCAATAGAAATTGAATATGAAAAATTAAAATGAAATACATAAATTTAATAAAGGAAAAAAGTTACAAAATTTATTTACATTTTGTATAAAAAAAAGTATTAGGTCTAAAGTTGTTTCAATTTTATCTACAATAAATCATAGGTATAAGAGCAAAAATAAACACTGCATTATATATTGGCATATATGCTAACTAAAATTCAAGTGTTATTGTCTAAAGTAAACAATATATAAATTCAGGAATAAACATCTAGAAGGAGAACATAAATAAATATAATGATAAGAGAATATTTTTATTTCGTTTGAATCGGACATTAAAGGAACAATTAGTGATTTAATTCCTTACACGATCATAGAAAATGTTGGAAAAGAAGCTGAAAAGCACCTCAGCATGGATAATCGCATAAACACTCTCCGGTGAGGCTACAATGAGCACTTGCTCCTCCTCCATATTTCTTTGGGCAATCAACCATGCAATTATCAATTTCACAATAGTCATATAACTTCACTTCACACACCTTTCCCTCTATCATTTTCAATGGTCCATTGCTCTCTGTTTCACAAAACATATATAACATATTCAATGTTAAACCATGAGTCTCAACTTCATAAACTTATTTTAAACCAAAAGTCAACTTCAAAATCTTAAATCACATACCAATCTCAATGGAAACAACAATTAGAAGCAGCAAAACCAAGGACACTTTCATCTTCTTTATCTGAATTTTATTTTCAAACACTCTACTCCTTCCCTCATATATAGATATGTGTATCTATGTTTTTATGGAATTAATAGCCATTTAATTTTTTTATACATATTTGTAATTTTATCATTAATGTATGTATGTATTTATATTATATTATACTGATGGATATTTCCTGTTTAAATATTTCAAAAATTAATTATTAATCATAAATAAATTAATGCATGTATATTTAAATTTTTTAATTTTAATTATACTAGTAATGTATCTATTTCAATTTCTATACTTACTCTAATGACTAAATATTGTATTAATAAATACTTTTTTAACAATTACCTATTAAATGTATAATTAATGTTTATGTTGAAAATAATAATTATGTTATATTTATTAAATATTGTAATTAACATTTATTTATAAGTAACATTGATATATTCCTATGAATTCATTTGTTATTGTATTTATTATTGTTCATGACATCAAATATTCATAAAAAAAATAAAGTTCCAATTTTAGTTGTGAATCATTTTAATGATATTCAAAAAGAAAAACTATAAATGACATAAATTTAAGGAAAAAAAATGAAATCTTTTAAAGTATTATTTTAATAAAATTTAAATATTTTAAGTGCAATAAATTATAATTATGTGTTAGCATGTTCCAACTCCTTTTATAACATATAATTTAGATGAATGAAAATGAAACTTTATATTATCGGTGTTATCGTTAACATCAATTGAAATAAAAAAATTACCTAGTTAAACTAATAATGTCCCAAAGGTAAAATGGGAAAAAATTGGGAAAAAATTGAAAATGAGATACATAAATTTATAAAGAAAAAGAAATATGAAAATTCATATTTTTACATTTTTTATAAAATTTAATAACATATTATAACAAATGTAAACTTTTTCACAAGTCCTTGTGAAAATGGTACTTGTTGAGTTTATGACATCAACTCGGTATAATTTCTAAAGAAAAACCACCACCTAATCATTACAAAAAAAATTTATATTAACTACAAAAATTTCTTAGCTATTTTGTAGCTAATCCTTCAATAACAAGTTTTGTGACAAATTAACTATCAAATTGCTATAAAATGTTTCTTAGCTAAATATAAGTAGCTAAGTAGAGAGAAATAGACAATCTTACACTATTTTCTAAATAATTCGTCACTAATCTCTCGCTAACTGAAGTGAGAAAGTTTTATAATTTCTATCTAATCTGTAGGTACTCTCTTGCAACTTTGCTCACATAAATTTGTAGCTAATATTTCAAAACACAACTCTCTCAAATTCGTAGTTAACTTATCGTAACTCTCTTAATCTCGATTTCTAATTTCAATTGTGATTAATTGGTTCAAAGGACCTTCTCTAACTAAGGAGTCATATTTGAACAACTTAGAATTAATATTGAAAACATTTTAAATCAAAACTGAGTTTATGAACTAAGAATCCATAAATTCAAATTGAATCTATTTTTTAGTTCAAACAATGTTTTACAATTTTCATCTTATACTTATACCATCTTTCAATGCTAAGAATTATATTTTAGTTTAGATTTCTCGATTGTCCAATTTGGTAGTTAAGTTCATTACATCTTGCGCCACTAGCTTTAATTTTGGTTTTAATGTTGAATTTTGATTTATGTTGATTAATTCCAGTTCCAAATATTGTTTCATGATTGTTTCTATATTAGATTAATGTTTCTAGACTAAATTAAAAATTTAATTCTCATTTTCCAGTTCTTACATTTAGTTAGGTTTTCTAATTATTTAGTTTTAGGAACTTTGGTCTACATTTGTTCCTTTTTGTTTACTCTCAGTTTTAATGTTCAAAACACTTGTTTCTATGTTGATATCATCATTCCATTCATAACATATCACAGAACCACATTTTGCTTAACAAGCATGCATTACACTAGTGTTGTCATGCTGAATGACATTGACTTTGCTGTCAAGTGCTGTTAAATCTGGTTTAAAGAGTGAATTCGTGAATTCTGAGTATTTTTCCTTTTTTTTCATTCAGATCATGTGTAGTTTTAGGTATAGAAACATGTTCAATTCATTAGTTTTGCATAAAACACATTCTTAGTTCTTGGGCATTTTAATAAAAACCTTGTGATTTTTTTTATTTTCATTTAGGACTTTCCACAAACAGTTTCATAATTCATATTTATACATTATTTTAGGGAGATTTATGACTTAGACCATACTCCATTCATATTTCCTTAGTGTTTTACATATTCATTACTCACTATACATCATTCTAACCTCATCTGTTTTCTTTACGTTTTACACTATAACATGCTATTACAGCTCTGCATATTTTAAATTATCATTCTTAGTTCCTTTGCATGAGTTTCTTACGTCATTTTAGACTAGTTATCATATTTTTCAGCTTTCCCATTCATTAGATAGATTACACTCTAAAGTAGCACAATATTTTGCCATTTCATTGGATTGACACCTTTGTTGTCACTCTACTACATTAGAGGGGGAATTTAGGATTTTTGTAAATCTCTCTATATGACTAGGGTTTAACAATGCACAATCCACAATATCAGGAAGACTATTAAACAGATTCTATGATATCTTGCCGAAACTATCAACCATGAAATTCTTTTTTGCCCTATACACGATTTTTCCATCTTTAGCTTTAGTGATTCTATTTGGGAATGAATGTCGATGACCGGAATTCAACCACTAGTTATTGCATCTCTCTTGGATAATGTTATGTTTTAGGTCTCCAAAAAACAAAAATTGGTCTCCATGAGCATGATGGAAGCCTAATATGGAAGTGTAGTCGTTGCCCTTACTGATATAATATGGATAACTTCTTATAGTTCAACTCCACAAAGCTTTATTCAGATAACCTTGACGTTGTTTTACTTGCAGCAATGCAGTCTCATTCCGAACATTTTGAATTAGACCTCCACCTCATTTGTGACCATGTGCATCAGAAACACCTACAACTTGTTCATCTTCCTTCCTTCACGTTTTAAAGTTGTGGATGTTTTAATGAAACCTTTGTCTATAGAATAATTTTGTATATGTAATTCAATGTTTGTTTACCTCAAGTGTTAATTTATGTATTAGTGAGTCCTTGTAACTAATTTATAAGAGATACGACATGCTAAATAATATGCTTAAATTGACACTCGTCACTACCCCATCGTGTTCTTTCGATTATTTATTACAAAAATTTACATACTTCCTTTATTTGATTCATTTTACTATTTTCCTTCCCTGAATCAGTTTTAATACCTTCCCTTGTCCTTGTTATGCTCATAAAAATCACACCCATCCCATAGTATTGTTGCTTTAACAGGATCAACTTTTAGAAACAAATATTTCTATGACGACGCTATATTGAAAGATGAGGAAACATGAGTTCGATAAATCGAAAAAAAGCAGACATAAATTATAAAATTTGCAACATCCACATGATGAAAAAATATTACCATGTCTATCCCAAAATCAACACAACCACATTTGTGTAAAAAATTAATAACCAGATTTTTGAACCATACTAAAATTTGAAATTTATCAAACTCTTGAATCATATTACCATATCTTGCAAAACATTATAACTCCTCAAAAACAAGTAAAACCCCAAAATCACAAAACTTCAATTGTCCATCCCCATTAACTGATTAAACACCACTTCCAACAAATCAATCTTCACAAAATCCTCTCCAAACATACGATATAAAACCTCGGTTGAGAAGGTGAGATAATGAACAGTCAGCAACAAAATCAATGACAATAAAGACCGACACTATGGCCATGGGTTCGATGTTGACATAGTCTATATCCAACTATCCTCTATCATTGACATAACATGGGTTTGATAGGTAAAATCACTTCGAGTCTGTCTAAAGTAACGTTTGCAAACTCAAACCAAAATGCGCTAAAAGGCCAATTAATGTATGAAACCATGGTTCACATTAGTTTTACAGTCTAGAGGTGAAAGACAAACATCTGCTAAAGAGAAATAACCGAGTAAACGACCAAGAACAGAAATTGAATAAACTTTCCACCATTAATATACTATAGGTCCAAACAAAAATGTTCCTGCAACTACACAGTCAGCTCCACTACGACTCAGAATCTAAGTTATAGACAACAAAAGCCTTTTGAGCAGAAATATGCAACTACTTTGTAATGATGTAGGGCAAATATTGTCGCTTCAACTGCTAAAACTAGAGCAGGAAAGCATCCAAGGAACCCTTTCATTGTTGAATTAATTTGTGCCTACGCACCTAAAAAGGAGTGCGCCACATAGAATACCTTCTCTCGTGGAATACCACGCCACCCCTCACTAAAGAAGGAAGCGCTCGGCCTTAGGCACATACGAAAGAAACCATGGTAACATAAACATGAAAAAACCAAAGTCGATATGGAAGGAACCCAAGATATCTCCAAAAGTATCAAGGGAATTATATTAAGAGAATAACATGCCACTGATGTAATGTAACATTCAGAGAAATTGCATATAAGTTATTAGAATCAACAGAAACATATGATCTAAATAAGAACAAAAAATCGTACATGAAAATAACGGCAGCCTAACAAACCACACAATTCCCAAATCCAAATTATAATTAGCTGCAGACAAAACAGATGTATAATACATTATAGATACAAAATAGAAACACATTAATAACCATCAAACTAGACCATTTTCACTTCAGTAGAGAACATAAAAAAATATCCAACAAAACCACAAACACTCCAATAAAGTAAAATTCGGCATTTGGTGTCACTAGTATGTCCTGTGGAAACAGAGATATCATCATACAATTTAACAATTTAATATACCATCTCTAAAACTGATTCCATCTCAAAACCCTAAACCGAAACTTATCAACTCTCCAATCATAGACAATGAAAATCTGGTTAACACACCATTTAGTCCCCCTTCTTCCTAAATGAGCAACCTTCAGTTAACCTTGCACGTCCACCTGTTGGTTGGCACAACACAGTCTGACAGTTACCGCATACCACAACTGTTTGAGAGTGGCTAAACACAGTTGTTCTGCACCCACGAAATTAAAACACCATCAAAATCACATAACAATCTAACCGGCATAATAAATTCTAAGACAAACAAAACACTTAAAGGTTCTACTGACATGTTGAAACAGCCCTGGCACTTGACATCCTGCAACAAATAATCAAAAACTTCAGAAAACTCCAAATAAATTATTTTTCTAAAATAAAAAAAAAAGTTGATAGCAATAGCAGTGCTCTCATACACGATTTCTTTTAAATAATATTGCATACCATGAAAAAGGAATTTGGTGACTGAACAAGACGCTTGAGCTTGTGCTTTCTCTTCTCCAACTCAGCTGGAGGGTTCAACAAATCGATATCGTTCTGAAGAACCTACTCACACGCAAAGCAGACAAGTAATTTTCACTTAGAAAGTAATACTGAAAATAATACGCATATATACGATATCACATTGATGACCCTTCTAAACAATAGTAACACAGAACCATTCTCGCACACCATAAAAATACAAGAAAAAAAAAAGTCTAAACTATGTTTTCAAACAAAACAATTCAGCAAGCACATTTTTTTAGTAAATCAATTATGTTTTCTTCATCTTCAAAGGAACGAAAACACATAATCAAGTATTGGAGAAACAATTTCGGATCTAATGTGAACAAAAATATGATACTAACCATTGTGAGAAAATCGCTGAAAACACAGAAAAATGCTCAACCCTACAGCAGCAACACAGAACGGCGAAGGAGGAATGAAGAGAAATATATTAGGTTTATAAAGCCTTTACTACCACAAATAAAAAAAGTTCTACAAACACATTTTATGGGCCGGCCCATTAAAAATAATATGGTCAGGTCTTTTGAATGAAATAAAAATATCAACAAAATAAATAAATAAAAGTTTCATTATGTTTGATCTTAAACGAGGAAAGTATTTAAATACACACTATTTTCTTATTTTGAAATTCGTATTTTGACAACATAAATTTAAATCAGGATCTTTCAATATACGTGTTTTCTTAATCACCTTTTCTAAAAAAATGTTTTCACTTTCATTAAGTCATGTAAATTATTTTAACCTAATATATTGAATAGAATTTTTTTTTCTAATATAAACTGAAGTTTAATATAATTATAGTGCTAATAATTTTTAGACTTAATTTATTACATAAATAAACTAATGTTTGATTATAATTTTAAATTTTAGATTAATTTTTAAAAATTTTATTGTAAATGAAATTATTAAAAAATCAATTCACATAGTTTTATTTTATTCCAAAAATCACCGTACAAAAAACTAAAAAGTATGGTCCAAATACGTTTCTCTTTTTAGTGTTTGCTTGGTTTTTACGTAGGATGGATTCAGAATTAATTTTAGGGTATATGAAATCACTAAAATCACGTTCGTAAGTTGTTTAGTTCGTTTTCCAAAATCAATTTGTAGTTAAAAAATTTGGTTAAATATGATTTTGATATTTTAACTTTCAGTAAATTTTGAAATTAGTTAATTTCAAAATTTTAGATCAATTTAGTACTCGATCTTTCGAAATATGTACAATTTAGTCATTTTAATCAAATTTTGGTAGGTTTATTTTATGTTTCGTACGCATTTCAGAATTGTATTTAAATTGTTTATACTATTTGTTACATTTTTACTTCAATGTTAAGTCAAATAAATTTAACAAAATTTAATTTGATTAAAAAGACTAAATTCATACATTTCGATAGATAAATGACTAAATTGGTCCAAAATTTCAAAATGAACTAATTTCAAAATTTACTAGGAACAAAAACATGTTTAATTTAAAAAAATTTACATCAAAGAAGAAGTCACTAATTGTAACTTTTTCATCAACTACAATCGATTCATTTAAGTCAATTAAATTGATTTAACAACGCGTATCTAAAGATGCTCTTAATCCATATATTTGTTTGTCTTCTTTCAATTAATCCCACCAACCCATAAATAACTTGAATAAATTATTATCATTGACATAAAAAAAAAACTAAATTTAATATTAATAGTAATTGAAATAAGTTAATAATTACATATCATTAGTAAAAGTATTTTAAATTTGTTATCTGATTTTCTTCAAGACATTTGCATCTCATGAATCTCTAATTTATAATTTATTATGTAACGTAGAATCACTGATTAATGACAGAATGCAAATAAACATTTATTTAATACAAACATTAGACTACTATTAGAATATTTAACAATCTTATTAGAACATCTTATAAGTCTAGAACTTATTTTGTATCATTAAAAATATTTTATTTTGTAAGAAATATTGTGTGCATGTATCATTAATAAAATTGTTCAATATACTTTATTAGTCAGATGATATATTAACGTATAATCTGGCTATTTTTTAAGAGAAATATATGATGTTGTTTATACATTAAGATATTTAACATTTGGATTTAAAAGTTAAAGCATATAGCAAACTAAAATATACTTTTCACATTTGGTGAATTATAAAACTACAATATTAATGATAAAATTGGTGTAAAAAAATAGTAACAAAGGAATTTGGTGACAAAAATTAGAGAAAGATAAATTATTCTCTTAAAATATATATCTGAAGTATATTTAATAAAACTTTTACTAGCTAAAATTAATTATGATATGATAAGTTTGGTCCATAAAAAATTATCATTTGATTAAACAAATTTTAAGGATGAACTAATGACATTATAACAAATAAGTCTCTTAATAATCAAGATTAAGCTTAGGTAAGATAATTAAAAAGCTTAACCCAGGTTTCAATGGCGAGGTTTATTTTCTCTAATTAAGATAGATTGTGAGAAAATAAGAAATGATAAAAAGTATAATGGGTGCCCCACTCAAATTCCATAACCAAGAAACTAGGAGAAAGAAAGCTTGAAACTACTAAAAAGAAAAAAAGTAAAACATGAAAAGGAGAAAGGGTAGAAGAAAAAATGGAAGAAAGGAAAACCAAGGACAAGGAAGAAGAAACCAAGAGCTTGGAGAAATGTGTATGTAATAGATATTTAATTTTCTTTCACGAAACTTTGTTTAGAATTAATCATAGAAAGATTATAAGTTTTTAATTTGTTAGTTAGGTTTTGATTAAATGATAAGCTCTGAAAACTTGTATCGAAACTTTCTTTCTATTCCGATGAAGACGGAATTTTTCATTTGGGTTTATGATTTGGGTTGAAAGGAATCCCTTCATCACATTAGAAATATGATTTGTACATCTATAATCAATCCACCAAGTATTACGTAGAATTTCAATTAAATTTGATTCATAACATACATAAACATTATGCTCACCTTTCCTTTTGAACCAAACTCTACGCTTTATTTAGCCTTTCCTTTTCTACATTTATTCCACGCTTTGAGGACTCGTCAATCTTTAAATGCCATTTACCCTTTCTATGTTTCTTAACAACTTTCTTTCCAGCTCCTTAATTTCTTACATAATGAATGAAGTGACTTCCTAAATTATTTTGTTTGGTCTCTTCTTGAACTAGCATCAATGATAGCAGCCGACCTTTCAACTTGAAATGCCAAATCAAGATCCAATAAACCTAATGAAGTGTTTGGATAGAGCATTTTAATGAAGCAATTCATTTATTTGAAGAATTTAGATTTCTTTATGATGAAATCCTTTGTTTGGATAGAGAAATTAAAAAGCCATTTAAAATACATGCATTTTTTTTAAGAATTTCAATTAGCTAAATTAGAAGAAATTCAAATACCCTCAAAATAGGTGGAATTTGAAATTCTTCTTACTCAACCTCACAGTCTAAACATCTCAGGTAGAGTTGTCAATTTGGCCCAGTCTATAGGTAGGCTCAATGAGCCAGGCCAACGAGTAGACGAGCCATACAAATCGGGTGGGCCTAACAACATGAACTGAGTTGGCGTGACGACCTAGACAAGTCAGGCTGGCTCGGCGACACAAACAGGTTGGGCAAGCCCGACGACCCACATAAGTCGGGCGGACCCAATGACCCATGTGTATCAGGCTGGCCTGATGACACAAACAGATCGAATGAGCCCGACAACCCAAACAGGTCGGACAAGCCCGACAACCAAGACGAGTCCGACAGGCCTAACGACCAAGACAAGCCAGACGAGCCCGACGACCAACCATGGTTAGATTTGTCCAATGACCAAGAAAGGCAGGACAGACCCGAAGACCAAGACAAGCCTGACAACCAAGACGGGTTAGACGGGCCCAACAACCAAGACGAGACGGACATGCCCGACGACCAAGACGGGTCAGACAAGCTCGACGACCAAGACCGACCAGACGTGGCTGATAACCAAGATGGACTGGACGGGCCCAACGACCAAAACGGTCTAGACGGACGCAGCGACCAAACCTGTTGGACGGGCATGACGATCAAGACGAGTCAAACGGGCCCAACAACCACATGTGTCGGTTGGGCATGACGACCCTTAAGGGTCGTGCAGACTCGATGACAAGAAGGGCTCAACGACCAAGACGGACCCAAAGACTAAGACGGGCCAGACGACCAAGACGGGATAGACGTGCCCAAAGACCAAGACGGGTTGAACGGGCTAGACAACCAAGATCGATTGGACGTGCCCTAATAACTAAAACGGACCCGACAATCAAGACAGGCCTTTTTTACCAAAACTTGTCGGACAGGCCTGACTATCAAGACGGGTCAGATGGGCCTAATGACCCAAACAGGTTAGATAGGCCTCATGACCCACACGTGTTGGTCAAGCCTGACAACCCATATGGGTCGTGTAGACTCGATGACAAAGATAGGAAGGAAGGGCCTAACGACCAAGTTGGGCCAAATAGGCCCAACGACCAAAATAGATCAAATGGAATCGACGACCAAGAGTGATCGGATGGGCCCGACGACCAAGACGGATCGAAAGGGCTTGATGATCAAGACTGGTCGGACATGCCCGAAAACACCAACAAGGCTTATAGCTTAGGCCAACGTCAAGGCCCATTCCATGGCCCACATGCACCTCAATGCCCAAGTCCAATGAAAGGCCCAATAACAAGAGACATGTCAAGACATAAATATTAGACTTTATTTTTGGGCCCATTGTTTAGGCCATACTTTAAAAATAAATTGTAAAATTACTAGAAGTAGTTTTGGGTCATAATTGATCTAGCTTTTGCAATTGTGTTCATTTAAGCCCAATTACAAAAGTCTAGACCAAGTTTGCATCTAGCCTTAGCCATGAGTTGCACATTTAGCACATGTATTAAATGAGGAAAGTGTGACATGCCTCATGGCATGTGATCCACTTTTTTTGGATCTTAGATCTAGATCTAGATCTAGACACATGTGCTTCACATGGCCACCTTGCATTTGCATTTCATTTAGTCTTGCATTTGTTTTTCATTTTAGGAGATGCTCTCTACTATAAATGAGAGACTCCACACTCTTTGTAAGGTGACTTTTGAATTGTTAATGCAAATACATGTTGAGATCACTCCATGACTTGCATTTTTGAGAGTCCAAATTGCTAGAACAATCTCTTAGATGTCTCCTCTAGCCCTCCTCCCTAAGTTGGCCTACCATCTTAGGAACCTTCACCAAACCACTTTCGTTGTACATCTTCAAACTTTGGTGCTTCATCCATTTTGCTGCAAGGAAGCTTCAATCAACCATCAAATTCTGCCATGGAGCTTCATTATATGGTATCAGAGCCATTTCAAGCCATTTCCATTACGGTTTGAGATAAGTTTTCGATCCTTGGTTCAATTTTTGTCATGTTCATCACTTGTCTTGATTGTCTTGCTGTTTTCCACCATTTGTTTTTAGTTATGCACTTGGTTAGTGATTCAAATCCATCCTTCTACTTGAATCAATCGATGCATATCATAAGATTTCCATTGGTTTTCAGATCTGCAACGTTTTTTCATTTCTAATTGAGTTGTTCTTCATTTTAATCGGTGAAATCTTGTTTGTTTGCTTTCAATTTTCATTTGAGAATCTATACATGTTGTCTAAGTCATGTATTTCCTTAATTGTCATCTTTCCATGTGTTTTTACCGTTTAAATTGAGTGTTACACTTTGAATCTTGGCATACAAGCAAAATGGCTGATAGAATTCATCTTTGATGTGTCTTATATGTTCTTGAATAGTTCATGCTTGATATTAGATCATTATCAAGTTCATTACTGATAGAATTCATCTTATATGTGTCTTATATGGCTGAAATTCACTATTTCACTACTGCACACTTTCTGTGTTTGATTTATCACGAACTATTGGCTGGTCCAAAATGAGTTCTGATTTTTGCCTCTTTTAGCTAACATCTAGACAAAAAAGAGAAAAAAAAATTAATGATAAATGTTGAAGAATGAAAAAAAAAATTGTGAAGTAGAGGATGTGTTCTGCGTTTTTTGTACGGGCAATGAGTGATAAATCGAACTTAAGTGCATTTTGGAGCTTTTTAGTCCTAATTTGATTGACCATGATTAAGGTGACTTAATTCCCTTATCGTGGGTTCAAAGTGAAGGATTAAACAAGTTTCATAGCTGTTATTTCAATCCGCCTGCTATTTTAAATTTGTTATTCTCATTCTGGTGCCATTCATAGGTTCTATTTGATGTGCTAGCCTTTGTTGAATACTTTTAATTTTGTTGCTTGTCATTCTTGGCTATTCTTTTCGTCTTGTACTATTCAACTCTATTTGGTTTAGCTTCCATTGTGTTTGTAACCTTGACAAGGATTAGCCTTGGTACTTAAGAAGTCCTTGAGACTCACCTCATTTACCTGGAGGTACACTTGTGCTAGTCCTCTTCATTCACCATTTTATCTAAGTTCATAAGTTCATTCAATCACCATGAGTACATATTCTACATATAGTCCTAAGTTGCCTAAGGATGGTAGTCATGAGTTGCATCATACATTTCATAGTGACATTCCATTCTTTGGGGGAGATATTGGATCAATATCATTTAGAGATTGGATGTGGGATACAGAGAAGTTGGTGCAACCATTGTTTAGTAAATATAGTCAATTTGACATTCTTAGACATATTACTTCTAGGTTTATAGGACGTGCATTTGAGTGGTGGCAAAGGAGACAATCTAGAGTGCAAAAGGGGAAAGAATCATGTTGGCACAAGCAAACTTGAAGCAAAGAATTGATAAAGCCATGTGCATGAATATTATAGGTGTTTGATGAAGATTGACGAAGATCCACTTGAAGATTAAGTTTTAGTGTGTTAAATATGAAAATAATATGTTAAATGTAATGTTTTGTTGTTATATCATGTTGGTAGGCTATATGACGTAAGTTAGATGTCTTGTGTACCTTAGTGTGTCTCTTTTAATCTGTTAAAAATGGTTTTAATAGGTTAAAAGGCTTGCAATATATAGTTTCTGGTATAAATGCATTCAATTAGTTGAATTATTTTTCAATCGACTGATTTCACTTAAGTCAAGTGAAATCAACTGACTGTACAAAAAATTCAATCGACTATTTTCACTTAAACCAGACTATATATGATGTGTTTTCTAGAGCAGAGGAGTGAATATGAGTTTTTGAGCACAAAACTTTGTCATCCTTCTCTGGAAAACTCTCTCTTTGCAATACACAACTACAACTCGTGGTTTGAAGATCTTGGTTGATCTTGGAGGCATTTTGGCTTGTGAGTAGCTTGAGGAACACATGTATGGTTGGCTAGGGACAACCACCATCAGGTTTGGACGTTCTTTTGCCTCTAGTTGGTTTGCCTAATGTGATTTCAGGTCTGTAAGTGTGATTCTTGCAGAGTGTGTGCCTAGATTTTTGTATGAGTCAAAAATCTTGTGAGTTTCTTTGTTCAAAAGTGTAATCTTGGTGTGTGATTTGTAAAACTTTTGAATATAGTGGAAACCAGGGTCAGGTTGTCCTAGTAAACTGGATGTAGCTCTATGATTGAGTGAACCAGTATAAAAACAATTGTGCAATTCTCTCTCCTTTATCTCATTCACTTTGAATCTCTTTAAAAACTCAAGAAAACCAAGTAATTCATTTTTTGGTGTGATTTAATGGATTCTTGTGTAATATGAGGTTGTATACTTGTTAAAAATATTGATTGGAACAGGCCTTGTATGTAAAAGATTGTTGTTTGAGTTAAATCTGCGAATTCTGCATTCTGCATAAATCTCTAGTAGTTTAGCCGATTGATTTGTCTTTTTAATCGATTATTTCATAGTTCAAGAACAAATTAGTCTGTTATTTTATGTTTTAATCGATTGAAAGTGTATTGGTCTGCTGCTTTTATATCCTAACTTTCCAGTTTATTTGATTCAGTTGAAAAGAGGTTTAAGCTTTCGAAAAAGTTTTATAAATTCAATTCAACCCCCCTTCATGGCTTAAATCACCATTTCAAAACTAACAAATGGTATATAGAGTAAGGTTCTTGAAATGTATTCAAGTTTGATAAAAAATCTTTTGAAATGGCTGAAAATAAACTCCTTTTTGTTAACAAAGAGAAGGAGAAGGTTAGTGACAGGAAAAAGGAGAAAAAGGCTAAGGAAAGACGTGCCTACATAGCTTGGGAGGACAAGGATGATTCAACAAGCACTTCATCTGAAGAAGGAAGTGAAGAAGCAAATCTATGCCTTATGGCCGGATATGAATCATCCTCATCAAGCCAAGTAAGTTCCTTGTCATCTAAAGATAAAAATGACTATTACCAATTGTTGCATGACTTTAAAGAGTTGCATAGTGAGGCAAACAAAATTGTTGTCATGAACAATTGGCTAAAAAGATTAAATAGCTGGTTAGAAAATAGAGTTAGCTAACTAGAATCAGAAATAGTTGACTTAAAAATTGATTTCGAACATTTGGAAATGATTTACAGTAATTCAGTTGATTGTTCTAAAAAACAACTGACTATAAAACCTTATGAAAACTGCACTACTTTGAAAAATCAAGTGAAATATCTTTTAAAAACTTGTGATTTTGGGAAGTTGGACTTGGTTATACACGTATCCATGAAAAGAAAGCCAAGAAGTTCTCTAGTTTCTTTTCCAAGAGTGAGCCAAATGCTATGCCATTCATTTCTTGCAACTATTGTATAAAGAAAGGTCATGTTCTTAAGAATTGCTATGCTAGAAAATATGATGTACCTAAGGGATTTATGAAATGGATCCCAAAAGGATCTAGAAAGGCATAACCATGTTGGACCCAAACTATCAAAGGGTACCATGTAATGCTATGTTGTTTTGTTGGTCATAAAATAGGAAAAGAAAGATCTATGGTATAGTGGCTGCTTGAGGCATATGACTGATGATGAGTCCAAGTTTGAAAAGTTGGAACCTAAATAAGAAGGCTTTGCGACTTATGGTGACAATAACAAAGGAAGAATACTTGAAAGTGGTATCATAAGCAATGAAGCCTCATTCAACATCCACAACGTGCTTCTAGTTGAAGGACCAAAGCACAATCTGATAAGTATAAGCCAATTGTGTGACAAAGGTTTTAAAGTTGTGTTTGAACCAAACCATTGCCTTATATATGATGCATGTGGTAGCATTGTATTGGTAGGAAAGAGATTCAACAATATATACTTGCTTAATCTGTATCATGCATCATTTAGCATTCATTGTTTGCTTACGAAAGAGGATGATACTTGGTTATGGCATAGGAGGCTTTATCACATACATATGTATCATTTGAATCGGCTAAATAGAAAATAATTGGTTGAAGGGCTACCAAAGCTTAAGTTTGAGAAGGATAGGATATGTGAAGCATGCCAAAAGGGAAAGCAAACTAAGCTTTCCTTTAAACCCAAAAATTGTATTTCAACTAAAAGACTCTTAGAAATTCTTCATATGGATCTATTTGGTCCTTCCAGAACTATGAGTCTTGGTGGCAACTACTATTCATTGATTATTGTTGATGACTTCTCTAGATTTACATGGACTTTATTTCTAGCTGCCAAGAATGAAACCTTTTATGCTTTTAAGAAACTTGCCAAGGTTTTAGAAAATGAAAAAAAGTTCTAAAATAGTCTCTCTAAGGAGTGATCATGGTGGAGAGTTTCAAAATGAAAAGTTTGAGCATTTTTGTGAAAAACATGGTATAAAGCATAACTTTTCAGCTCATAGAACTCCACAATAAAATGGAGTGCTTGAGAGAAAGAACATATCATTAGAGGAACTAGCTAGAACCATGCTTAATGAAACCTCTTTGCCTAAGTACTTTGGGCTAATGTAGTAAACACAACTTCATATGTTTTAAACTGTGTTTATAAGGCCAATTTTAAAGAAAACACCTTATGAGCTATTCAAAGGTAGAAGGCTTGCTCTAAATCACCTAAAATTATTTGGTTGCAAGTGTTTTATCTTAAATAATGGAAAAAGAGCAACTTGGCAAATTTGATTCAAAAGCGGATGAAGGAATCTTTCTAGGTTATGCTATAAATAGCCATGCTTATAGGGTTTATAACAAGAGACTAATGATTGTTGAAGAATATGTGCATGTTATTTTTGATGAAACTAACCTAGTGCAACAAGATCAAAGGCCTAAGATTGCAGATAAAGAAGATATATTGCAAGAAAAGCAAACTACTGCAGAACTATAATTTGTTGCCGGAAATAAGCCAGTTGAAAAGGAAATTCAGTTGGCTAAAAAAGCTGTAAACAACAACTTACCCAAGGAGTGGATTGAACCCAAAGGATTGTCAAAGGACAACATAATTGGTGACATAAAACATAGAGTATCCACTAGACACAAACTTGTATTCTTTTAACCTGTTGCATTTGTTTCTCAAATTGAACCTAAGAATGTGAATGATGTATTATGTGATAGTAATTGGGTTGTTGCTATGCAAGATGAACTTAATCAATTCACTAGGAATGATGTGTGTTCTCTTGTTCCTAAAACTGATGCAATGAATGTGATTGGTACAAAATGGGTGTTTAGGAATAAAATGGTAACATTGTTAGGAATAAGGCTAGGCTTGTTGCTAAAGGTTATAATCAAGAGGAAGGCATTGATTTTGATGAAACATATGCACTTGTAGCTAGACTAGAAGCTGCGAGGTTATTGTTAGCATATGCATATATGTGTAATTTCAAACTTTCTCAAATAGATGTGAAAAGTGCATTCTTGAATGGTTTCTCAAATGAAGAAGTGTATGTATCACAACCCCTTGGCTTTGAAGATCACCTGTATCCTAATCATGTTTTAAAATTGAAAAAGGCTTTATATGGTTTGAAACAAGCACCACGACAATGGTATGAGAGGTTAAGCAACTTTCTTTTATCTAAAGGATATGCTAGAGGTGCGGTTGTTAAAACACTTTTCATTAGAAAGCATGCAAGTGATGTAATACTTGTTCAAGTATATGTACATGATATAATCTTTGGATCAATAATAACTCCATTTGTGAAGAGTTTGTTGCAGTTGTCACAACAGGGATCGCGACGGGACGACGAACCAAAAAAGAAAACGGGTTTGAAAATAGATTTGGAGTCGCCACCTTAGTTATTCTGGAAAACTATGGAAAACCATAAAAAAAACAAGTCTGCGAAAAACCAGATTTCAGATCCGGGAGTCGGTTATGCATAGGGAAAGTGTTACCACCCTACCGTGCCCGCCCGAGGGCGGTACCTTTAATTAAAAATGCAAAGTTGATGTGGTTTTGAAATGTTAATTTTTCCCCAAAAAAATGAGACAAATAATACTAAAAAGAAACAAAAAAATTTTCTTGATTTTTGGGCCCGACAAGGATCGACCTTGGTCCTACGTATTTTCATTAAAAATGAGAAATCAGGGTCACGTAGTTCTTTAAAAAGATATTTGGAAAACAATTGAGAAAATGATTTGATTTTTTGGAGGTGAACCTGACAAGGACTGACCTTGCTCCTACGTATCTCACGGTAGAGAATTAAGGATCATGTAGTTCTTAAGAAAGACTTTTATTTGAAAATGTTGATGTTTTTATATTTTGAAAATTTATATTTTTTGGTATTTTTGAATTACTTGAAAATATGTATCACACGACGCGAGCGGTCGGACATACAATAAAAGGGAAAGAAAATTATTTTAGTATTTTTAAAATTATTTGGAAGAAAGTGTCACACGAAGCAAGCGGCCGGACAGACATAATAAAATGAAAAAGAACCCTTTTTTGATTTTTTTTATGTATTTTAATTTTTATAATTTTCAAATATATTTTTTTTTCTAAAATAATAATAAATTAAAAAATAAATAAATAAATGCAAGGATGAAATTATTTAAAAAGGATAAAAGTGGAAAACAAAATATGGGGTTCATGAGTGATTAGTGGGGGTGCACAAAGTAAATACAACAAGCCCAAAAACAATAGACAAAGATATGGGGTGCATCAGTATCACATGTGGGAAAAGTAAACAGGTGGGGTGCGTGCAGTAAATAAAAGGGTGTGCTAAGCATACACAAATAGATCCAAAACATAAGCTAAGAGGAGTGCAAAGATTGAAAGAGGGGGGGCGCGCAAAGCAAAAGTGTTCAACTCTTTCTAAATCTAACTAAAACCCTAATTAAGATCATAACCCCTCAATGCACGCAGCTTTTCTTCCCATCATCGCATACCACACTGCCCGTGCTGTAACATCCCTAAAGAATATTACTGGTTTCTAATAAATAACATATAAAATAACAATTAAACATAAAATACCTCATTTAATAGGATACTGTTTCCCAAAAAAAACATGGGAAAATTAAAACCAAAACTAGTAACCATAACATAGTTCAAATGTACACAATCGTTCTATACAAAAGTTACTAAAGTTCAACATAAATAAATTTTACATCAAAATCAACAAAAATAAAGTTTGCTTTCAAAAGCCCAAGTAGCCCATGCTTTCCGTCTCTAAGTATCTCATGGCTCACCTGTCAAATCATCTGCTCCCGGATAACAAATTATCCGATCATTGCCACACACACACACAGATAGGGTGAGCTATGCACAATATATAAACATATACATGAATTAAATATGCCACCCATCCTAAAATAACATAACTTAACATTTCATGATTTTCAAATTACCCAACCATAACCTCATAGTCCATCATGAGGCCTATACATGAACTAGGTCTTGGGACTTCACTGTGCTCCCACAAAACTAACTCATTCGTGGTCCAACCCTATGAGCCTATCCCGCTCATAGTCCTGCCATACAGACTCCTCGTCTGTAGTAAAACATCCAAGTCTTCTCAACTTGGACCCTGGCATGCACGCAATCACCATACTATGGACTCCTCACCCAATAGTAGCCGACGGGAACAAAACAGTTCCTTGCCCATCGTGCGCCCGACACATGTAATCACTATACTAAGACTCCTCGCCCAATAGTAGCCGACAGGAACTCAACCAGTTCCATGCCCATCATGTGTCCAACCACCAAGCACATCCCAGACCCCTATTGGACTTAGTCATTCAAGCCCCAATTACCACACCACATGCATATACTTACTATACTTAGAAGAAAGCAGCCAAATCATACACACAAGCATACACATACATGGAACTTCGCATAAACTCGCTCAAGCCAGGGACCCTCGCCTAAGCTAAGCCCTCAGTCTCGCTTAGGCTAGTCCCCCTCGCCTGAGCGAGCTTAAAACAATGGCTTCTCCACTTTATTTCGCTTAGGTGAGGTCATCTCTCGCCCAAAACTCACAACTCTTCCTTGCCTGAGCTATAATGCAAGTAACATATCACAAATTCGTCACGATATCTCGCTTAGGCGAGACCTGCTCGCCTGAGCGAGACCTTGGTTCGCTTAAACCCACGCAACTCCTCGCCTGATCGAGAATTCGTGCTCAACATGCCCAAACTTCATCGCGACCTCGCTTAGGCGAGGCACTCTCGCCTAAGCGAGAATGTCTGTTGCTCAACCTTAATGCACTCGCCTGCGCGATATGTTCGCGCATCAGCGTCCTTGCTAATCTCGCCTAGCCTCGCCTGGCTCGCCTGGGCGAGAAATACAGACCCCCAATTCGGTTTACGCACCCACACTGGCAACCATGCCCAATTCGATACTCCAATCATACCAGTTTAGTTTACACATATTTCAACAACACACAGGCATAATTTAGACTCCATTTGGTTCCCAAAATGCCAAGTACACACAGTTACATCATATCCAGTGCATAATTCCATTATATTCATACATTTGGGTCAAAATTCCAATACAACAACACCAAACCCACAACCCCAAAACCCCTCATGTGCATCACAAAATTCAGGCCATAGTTTCATCAAAATTATGCCATTACATACAATCAATACCAAGTCTCGAGTTCAGCTCCCCTAACCTGTAATTTTTGAATGAGATTGAGACAAAGAGGAAGTTCCTTGTTCGCCAATACCTTGCTTCAGCCCTTTGCACACCCAATTCAACCTCTCACTCTCCAATTTCTCTCTCCTCTCAAGCCACCACAAAACAATTGCAGAAACCCTTCTTTCTACCTAAATTTTGCCTTTTATAGGTGTCTTTAAAATGGGTTTTAAAAATAAAACGAAATTGGGCTTTATTGTGGTTTTAATTCCCCTTCAAGGTTAATTATTTGGTGGTTTTCCAACCCTCTTGGCCGCCCCATTCTGCTAGGTTCTCTCTACCTTTCCTCATTCATCTCAATTCAAGTTTAGTAAAAAGAAAGGTTAAGTTCCATCTACCAAGGTTTGAACTCGTGACCATCCACTCATAATGCAAAGCACAACCACTATGCCAATTCATATTTGGTGATACACTCCAATCAATAATAGTTTATATTATCAATTCCATACTCATACATATTATTAAAAATTAATAATAAAACAACAACACATAATTGACATACATAGGACTCGAACCCAAGTCCTCTCACACATCAAGTACTCTCAACCACTTGAGCTAGTACTTTTCCAAATCATATTAAACCATAATTAATGGCATAAAGGCGCTTTCTACCCGCATTTATTAATTAAGTAATTATTTAATTAATTAATTTTTGCGGGTCTTACACGTGCCACCACTGCAGGTCCCACCACCGGCGAGAGATGACGTCGTCGACGTCATTCACCATCGGCGATGTTGCCGATGAGAACTAAGCTACCTGAGTCGCTTCTTTCCCTTGTTTCTTCTTCACGCGTGCAAGACAAGGGCCACTTCTTCTTCTTGAAGACACCTCTGACGCAGTGTCTATGACCACCACCGTGAGTGTCGCTGCTGCCGTGACCAGAGCGTGTCGCCGGTGATGCCAAGCTTCCCGAATCACCTTTTTTTTCTCTTGTTTCTTCTTCCCGTGAGAGAGAAAGGCGTCCTAGCCTCTGCAACTCGCCACCACCATGCCAACAACACCGCGACTAGGTCCGCAAACGTCACGCGACCACACTCCAACGTTCAAAGCTTCAACAATTTTCTTTCTTCTCTGTTTCTCTATTTCTCTGTTTCGATTGGAAGTATGCGATTAGGAAAAAGGCTTGAGTGTTTGGTGCTGGAATGGAATGGAGGGTTTTGGTTCGGTGTGAATGGAGATTGCAGGGTTGGGGTTGTAAGAGGAACAATGAGTGGTTTCTTTGATGAAGAGTGTGTGTGATAAACTTGTGTCTTCTATTTGCAGGTTGCAATGGTGTTGTGATAATGGGAAGGATTGGTGTTTATGTTGAGTGCGGTGGGATGATGAAGATGACAGTGTGATGATGAAGATGATAATGCGTGTTGAAGAGGGGTGAATAAAGGTTGACGGTGAACCTCATTGAAGATGGGGGTGACAATTTAGTGGTTTTGGCAGGACTGGAGTTGAATTTGGTTTTGTGTGTATTGGTTGATGGATGGTGGTGAAGGGTTCTATTCCAAGTGCAGGCTGCAAGAGAAGGAATATGAGGATGGATGGTTTCGATGAAGGTGAGTGAATGAGGGAATTGAAATGATGATGGTGATATAATTTTGTCAAAGGCTGGAGGTACGATGAGGGCGTGAGTCGAAGGTGATAACAGAGGATTCAAACAACAATAGTATAGTAATGTACACAACAAATTCAATGAGCCAAATAAATGACACGCAAAGCTCAATATACACGACTACATTTTATTCATTCTCAAGCACAACACAATAGCATTAGTTTCACCTTAAACGTTCAACCATTCAAGTATACTTACCTCTTGCAGTCTCTACCAATGTAGTTTCTATTGGTGACTTCTCGTCTCAAACCACTCTTTCCTCCTTGGCTCGCTTGCTTTTTCTTTCCAAGTGCTATCCTCCCCTTTGTTGCTCTATCCTTTCAGTTGGTCTAAGGGTCCCGGGAGCTAAAAAAATTGAGAGCTAAGAAGACTGAGTCTCTTTTCCTTTTTCTCCCCATTTTTGCTTTGTTCCCTCTCTCTTTGTTCTTAAAATCCTTTTGTAATGCCAATCTATTCGAGGTCTATCCAGAGCGCATATCCCTTCTCCTCCCGCTGTGTATCTGCTTTCTGCCCCTGAATGAGTTCTTTCTTTTTTCTTTTAATTCACATGATGCATCCCCTTTCAACGGCTCTCTGTCTCGCTTTCTCTTTGTTCCTTGAGCCATGTGAACATCAACCCTCCAGCCAAAGGGAGGTTGCCCCATCATGCTATTACTTCTTGCACCTCAGCCGCCCTATGAGATTAGAGGCAGTTTCCATCTTCTTATACAATCTAACTACAACATAGACTGCACTTGGATAATCATCATCCAAATAAAGAAATGGCACAATGACGAATGCTGGCGGGTGCAGGCACCTTGACCTCTTTCAAAATCACTAGGATTATTCATTAAACCTATTTTTTTTATCATCACTTTTCTTTTTAAAACAAGACTAAATAAAAAGGAAAAAGGTATTTTTTATCATCACTTTTCTTTTTTAAAACAAAACTTAACAAAAAGGAAAAAGGTAAAAATAAGCTAAAATTAAATAAAAGTAGAGTAAAATATATTAAACCCAAAGAACGTAAAATGAAACAAAGCAAAATCAAATAAAAAGAAAGAATAAAATAAAATAAGACAAAAATTCAAAATAAAACAAATAAAAAAAGTTAAAATGGATATAAAAATAATATAAGATAATAATAATAATAATAATAATATAAAGTAAAATAAAAACCATAAAATAAAAGCAAAACGAATTTAAAACAAAAACAAAAACAAAGATGAAAATAAAGTTTAAATAAGATAAAAGTAAAAACATAAATATATATTTATGCTCAATTAAATATTTAGTTTTTTTGTATTTTTTAACTTTCTTCCTAATTATTATTTAGGTCAATTTTTTTTACCCAGACGAAATTTGGTGTTGATAGTTGCTCCTCTTTACTTAGATTTTACTCATAATATGAAAGTTGACTTTTCGTAATATCATAGTAAAAGATAAGTAAAGATAGAAACACTAATTTCGTTCGGATTTTGATAAGGAAGAGGGTAAATAAAAACTGATTCAAAGAGATACGATGACCAATTTTATGAAGATGGTCAAGGCCCGAAAGAGAAGAAAGAAATCACTAACCATTCTATTAGAGAGGGTTGTGATGCCAGACAAACTTTGAAATTTTTGTTTTCAATTTTTAAAATTATGTTGTTTTTTTTTAATTTTTTCTTTGAAAGCAAGAATTTTCTTTTTTTTTTAATTTTCCCTCATTTTGAGATTTTTTTTATGTGCTTTAATGTGTTGAAACTTTTTTTTTTTGAAATTTTATGTGTGGATTCGACCATTCCTAGGGAGAGGGTCTCTATGTAAAGAAATCGATAACCATTGCCTTGCAGAGGGTCTCGTTGTAATAAAGAAATCAATGACTATTGCTTTGCAAAGGGCCTTGATGTAAAGGAATCAATGACCATTCCCATGGAGAGGGTCTCAATGTGATAAAGAGAATCAATGACCATTCCAAAGGAGAGGGCCTTGATGTAAAAAGATCGATGACCATTGCCTCGCAGAGGGCCTCAATGCAACCAAGAAATCAATGACCATTGCTTTGCAGAGGGCCTTGATGTAAAGGAATCGATGACCAGCCCCACGGAGAGGGTCTCAATGCAATGTTGATTTGACCATTCCAAAGGAGATGGTCTTTATCTAGAAGGATTCGATGACCATTACAAAGTAGAGGGTCCCGATTCGTCAAACGATTTAGCCAATCCTAAAGAAAAGGCATAGGAATCGATGACCATTCTCATGAAGAAGGTCTCGATACGACAAATTGGATTTGACCATTCCCAAGGAGAGGGTCAAAACCTAGAGTTCGCCATTCCTAAGGAGAGGGTCGTTATTCGAAGGGAGAACACAAGGACCTGACTATTCCTAAGAAGAGGGTCGTGAGGAAAGGAGGATTTGGACTTGACCAATCCCAAGGAGAGGGTCATTGTCCAAAAGGAGAACCTGGACTTGACCATTCCTAAGGAGAGGATCGTTGTCTAAAAGGAGAACCTGGACCTGACCATTCCTAAGAAGAGGGTCGTGAGGAAAGGAGGATAAGGATAAGATGTCATAACCTTGGCAGGGTGTCGTAACCCTGACTTAGAAATGGTGGACAAGGTGTTGAAACCTTGGTGCATGGATTAGAGTGTCGAAACCTCGATATGCAAAAGAAACAAGGTGTTAAAACCTTAGCGCCACTGCAGGTCCGACCACCGGTGAGAGACGACGTCGTCGACGCCAATCACCATCGGCGATGTTGCCAGCGAGAACTAAGCTACCTGAGTCGCTTCTTTTCCTTGTTTCTTCTTCCCGCGTGCGAGACAAGGGCCGCTTCTTCTTCCAGAAGACACCTCTAACGCAGTGCCTGTGACCACCACCGTGAGCGCCGCTGCTCCCATGACCAGAGCGTATCGCTGGTGATGCCAAGCTTCCCGAATCGCCTTTTTTTTTCTCTTGTTTCTTCTTCCCATGAGAGAGATTTGCGTCCTAGCCTTTACGAATCGCCACCACCGCGCCAGCCACACCACGACTAGGTCCGCAAAAGTCACGCGACCACACTCCACCGTTTAGAGCTCCGACTCGCCGGCGGCATCGCCAGTGGCAATTTTCTTTCTTCTCCGTTTCTTTGTTTCGATTGGAAGTATGTGATTGGGAAAAGATTGGAGATTGCAGGGTTGGGGTTGTAAAAGGAACAATGAGTGGTTTCTTTGATGAAGAGTGTCTATGATTTGCTTGTGTGTTCTTTTTGCAGGTTGGAATGGTGTTGTGATAATAGGAAGGATTGGTGTTTATGTTGAGTGCGGTGGGATGATGAAGATGATAGTGGGATGATGAAGATGATAATGCGTGTTGAAGAGGGGTGAATAAAGGTTGATGGTGAACCTCGTTGAAGATGGGGGTGACAATTTAGTGGTTTTGGTAAGGTTGGAGTTGAATTTGGTTTTGTGTGTATTGGTTGATGGATGGTGGTGAAGGGTTCTATTCAAGTGCAGGCTGCAAGAGAAGGAATATGAGGATGGTTGGTTTCGATGAAGGTGAATGAATGAGGGAATTGAAATGATGATGGTGATATAATTTTGTCAAAGGTTGGAAGTACGATGAGGGCATGAGTCGAGGGTGATAACAGAGGATTCAAGCAACAGTAGTATAGTAATGTACACAACAGATTCAATGAGCCAAATAAATGACACGCAAAGCTCAATATACACGACTACATTTTATTCATTCTCAAGCACAACACAATAGCATCAGTTTCACCTTAAACGTTCAAACATTCAAGTATACTTACCTCTTGCAGTCTCTACCAGTGCAGTTTCTATCGGTGACTTCTCGTCTCAAACCACTCTTTCCTCCTTGGCTCGCTTGCTTTTTCTTTCCAAGTGCTATCCTCCCCTTTGTTGCTCTATCCTTTCAATTGGTCTAAGGGTCCCGAGAGCTAAAACAATTGAGAGCTAAGAAGACTGAGTCTCTTTTCCCCTTTCTCGCCTTTTTCACTTTTTTCCCTCTCTCTCTGTTCTTAAAATCCTTTTGTAATGCCAATCTATTCGAGGTGTATCCAGAGAGCATATCCCTTCTCCTCCCGCTGTGTATCTTCTTTCTACCCCTGGATGAGTTCTTTCTTTTTTCTTTTAATTCACATGATGCCTCCCCTTTCAACGGCTCTCTCTCGCTTTCTCTTTATTCCTTAAGCCATGTGAACATCAACCCTCCAGCCAAAGGGAGGTTGCCCCATCATGCTATTACTTCCTGCACCTCAGCCGCCCTATGAGATTAGAGGGAGTTTCCATCTTCGTATACAAACTAACTGCAACATAGACTGCACATGGCTAATCATCATCCAAATAAAGAAATGACACAGTGGCGAATGCTGGCGGGTGCAGGCACCTTAACCTCTTTCAAAATCACTTGGACTATTCATTAAACCTCTTTTTTTTTATCATCACTTTTCTTTCTAAAAGAAGACTAAAGAAAAAGGAAAAAGGTACTTTTTATCATCACTTTTCTTTTTTAAAGCAAAACTAAATAAAAAGGAAAAAGGTAAAAATAAGCTAAAATGAAATAAAACTAGAGTAAAATATATTAAACCCAAAGAACGTAAAATAAAATAATGCAAAATCAAATAAAGAGAAAGAATAAAAAAAAATTCAAAATAAATTCAAAATAAAACAAATAAAAAAAGTTAAAATGGATATAAAAATAATATAAGATAATAATAATAAAATAAAATAAAGTAAAATAAAAACCATAAAATAAAAGCAAAACGAATTTAAAACAAAAACAAAACAAAAACAAAGATGAAAATAAAGTTGAAATAAGATAAAAGTAAAAACAGAAATATTTATTTATGCTCAATTAAATATTTATTTTTTTGTATTTTTTAACTTTCTTCTTAATTATTATTTAGGTCAATTTTTTTTACCCGGACAAAATTGGGTGTTGACAACAGCTATATAGGGAGAATTTGAGATGTCTAGGATGAGTGAGCTAACCTACTTTCTAGGGCTGCAAGTGAAGCAACTCAAGCATGGAACATTTTTAAGCCAGTCAAAATACTGTTTTGACCTATTGAAAAAAATCAAAATGGAGGATTGTAAAGAGGCTGCCACTCCAATTGCTACAAACTGCCTTATGGACACAGATGAAGCTAGACAACAAGTTTATTAAACCAAATATAAAGGGTTAATTGGTTCTTTGCTATATCTAATCGCTAGTAGGCCGAATATACAACTTGGTGTTTGCTTGTGTGCAAGGTTTCAATCCAATCCAAAGAAATCACACTTCAAAACTACAAAAAGGATTCTCAAGTATCTTAAAGGGATAACTAATGTTGGATTATGGTATCCTAATGAATCTAACATTATTCTTAGTGGTTTTCAGATTCTGACTATGCAAGGTACAAATTGGATAGGAAAAGCACAAGTGGTACATGTCATCTGTAACATCCCGACCAGATATTACGGGTTTAAATAATAAAATAAAATAAGAAAATAAAATCACATTAATTCTATATCCATTTCCATATAGATTATATAATAATTTATATGGAAATGGATATAATTTATTTCATAATAAAAATAACTCTAAGTTCAAATCTTCACAAAATTCAATAAAATACCAAAACAGTCTCATAATAGATTACATCTTTATTCCAAAACCATAAATGATAAAACTCTATAAAACTGTTCCCATGAGTTTTCCCCGCTCCGCTGGTAAGCCTCACTAGATCCACCTGCAACATCATCCGCTCCCGTGTACGACGTACATGATCATCGCCAAACACAAGAAGATAGGGTGAGCTAACAAAATAAACACACGCACACACACACACACGCACACACACACACACACACACACACACACACATATATATATATATATATATATATATATGGCACAAATATACCAATCACACAATCACACCAAAGGAATTCCATCCTTTGATATCACATCACATGACCACCACCATGTTATTCATGTTCTACATCTTCTAGTGAGTACCTCAAGGTGTCTTGCTGCCATACATATCGGCCACAACCGATAGAGCACGTGCGGAAAACCATGCTACAGATCATACACCGTAACGCCAGGTGGAGTTCCCATAAACGAACATAATTCGTAACGTCCCTGTAAGACCCGTAGAATTTAATTAATTAAATAATTAATTAATTAATAAACACGGGAGGGGTAATAATTATGACATTAAATTATGATTGGTATGACGTGGAAAAGTGCTAGCTCATATGGTTGAGAGCACTTTGATTGTGCGAAAGGACTTGGGTTCGAGTCCTATGTATGCTAACTTTTGATGTTATGGTTTTGTTATTTAAATTTATGAAAACATGTTCTTGTATATTATGATAATTGAATTGTGATTCCTAGCATGAAATATGGATTG
>Ga0214542_1002150_pt1 | contig 40796 bp, 21 predicted proteins | sample CNSS1metaG_FD_160096 | JGI IMG/M metagenome (GOLD analysis project Ga0214542, IMG submission 160096) | Root nodule microbial communities from cowpea collected in UCLA plant growth center, Los Angeles, California, USA - CNSS1 | ecosystem: Host-associated > Plants > Roots > Nodule | place: USA... | reverse complement strand
TAGTAACTATTTTAGTAACCAATGATATTTTTACTTTGTAAACTTGTATCTAAATTAGTAATTATAGTAACTAATAACTTTTGGTTACTAAAATTAGTTACTAATGAAGCATTTTCTTGTAGTGTTAATAATTTAAATATATTGGTGGGATGATGAAAATAACATTTCTTGAAAAGTACTACATCGCTTAGGATAATCTAGGGGTGAATGTTAGTAACTATATATAATGGGTTCTAAGTCTATGATATTCCTTGTCCCAAGTCAAAGACACTTCAAGTTTGTATTTGACTCTTCTTAAATTATTGCTTTGGAGGGTGTGAGTATACTCAAGGTCAAAGGACATGAGAGAGTTGTCTATGTGTTTCCTTGTGTTTATTTTATTTCTCTATTAATAAAGTGATTCTCGGTGATTTTTTCCAACAGTGGTATCAAGAACTATGGTTCGATAGGATTTTTTCTTAGTATGCTCTATGGTTGCAACTTAGTCTGATCTTCCATATTAGAAAAGATTAATTCCTTGTTATTAGATAATCATCCTTTTTGTTGAAGTTGCAACGAGAAATTTGATGGAAGGATCATTGTTAATGTTGTGTTGACACGATGAATCTGCAGTTGGGTTTGTGGAGGTTAGGACTCTGAGTCATGCTGGATCTGCAGTGGAGTTCGTGTGTGGTGAGATGCTTTTAGATCTACGAAGGTGTTTCGGTTTTCGCATGGTGGAAGTTCGATGTTTAGTGGTGGAGTTTTGCGCGGTGCTTTGTTGGCGATGGGATGTTGTGGTGCCATGGTGGTGCTACGTTAGTAGGTGTTACGTCGACGAGTAATGCATCTCCAACGAGGGAAACAAATGACACGGTGGCTACGAAGTGCAGACGTTTGATCTATGGATTTTCGCAATGTTCTGTGGTTTTACGTTGCGAGTTGCGGTATGATTTTGACGAAGGGTGTACAATGTTTATGCGCGGGCATTGACTAACATTTATGCAAGGTTTATGGTGATTATACACGAGCATTGGTTAGCAATGATGTAGTGTAAGGTATATGATTATACACGGGCATTGGTTAGCAATGATGTAGGGTGCATGAAAATTCTTAGGATGGTTTGATGTTGGTATCGCGTAGTGGAATGTTTAACATTTGGACGAAAACCAAGAGATGGGTGAATTGGTTTTTTAATATAAAATTAATACTTTAAAAATTTTCTGAAATTTTACCGATTAATTTAAATATCAATTCCTTTGAATGCAATAGCAGATAAAATAAAGAGATAGAGAAAAAGAATTGACACATATATTTATATTGGTTCAGATCAAAAGATCCTACGTCGACGTCTAGTTATTAATCTCTTCAAATAAAGAGATTAACTCAATCACTAACAAATATCAGATTACAATCAGATAACGAGATAATAGGGAAAAGAAAACACCTCTCTTGAAGACCCAAGAGATGAACAACCTTTCTCTGAATCACACAGAGAACTTGACCTAACTTTCCTAGCAACAAAAGCAACACTCAATCTCCTAGAAACCCTCTTAGGAAAAGTTATCGCTCTATCCACATTAGGTTTTTCAAATCTCTTTTGAGACCACTCAAAGAACTCTTTTTGCAGTCACAACACTAGCACTCTAGCTTCTGAAAAAAGTATTCTCGAAGTTGAATTGCAGTTCTTTAAATAGGGGTTTCAAAAATTAGGTTAAAAACTGAAATGTCATGTGCCAACTGCCAAGGATAATCGATTATCACTAATGATAATCGATTATTCCAGTAGATTTTCTGAAAACAAATTTTGAACAGGAAATCGATTATTCTGGGAGATAATCGATTACTCCAGTAGGATTTCGAAAAATAAAAGTTTTGCACAGATAATCGATTATCAATAGTGATAATCAATTATCACTGCAGTTTTTCCAAAAATGAGAAAACTTAGAGAGACAAAGGTTATGCTGTTGATTCTAAGTTAAGTAAAACTATTCTACAACACACTTAATTTATTTTAAGATAACTTTAAACATTTAACATTTTGTCTTCATTCTTGCTTGATCATCATTCATTTGCTTGATCATCATTCAAAATCACTATGCTTCCTTCTTTTTGCCAACAATCTCCCCCTTTTTGATGATGATCAAAATATGTTTAAAGTACCTGTTGCTTCCTGCAATTAAGAGACTTACAAAGAGAATGGTTAAGATAAAATAATGTTTTCTTTAAACTTATTCTCCCCTTTTTGATCATTTGAGAAAAGGATAAAGCTCCTCTAAATTAGATAACCTTTATGTCATAAAAGAAAAATGAAACACTTAATCATTCATCATTCATAATTAAAAGAAAGTACAAATAATGGCAAATCATAAGTAAGAAAGAAATTCTCCCCCTAAAATTCTGCACTCATGTCATCATCATGAGTGAATTCCTCATCAAACCTATGCTCTAGATGGGAAATTCTAGTAGTTATCCCTCTAATTAAGCCAACAACTTCTTCATGACGTGAGTTAGAGAGGAGAAATAATTTTCTAGCCTTTTGTTCATGTTCACTATGTTGTCTTCTAGGGAGAAAGATGATTCAGCACCACTAGAAGATCCAACATTCGGTGCAGCAGAGGGTATAGGATCAACAGGAGGAAGTTCTTCATCTTTAGCTTCATAATTTGCAATATTGTCTCTGTGGACATATGTATCACCAAGAGAAACAAGTTTTAATTGTTTGAGAGAGCTTTCAACAATCTCATTTGCACGGATTGTGCTTTGACAAAGCTCCCCAGTTGTGTCAACTCCTTTGTATTCGTAGATCCTTGAAATTAAGAGAGAATATGGAAAAGGATATTGCATATATCTCTTGGCTTTGAGCACAGTGTCAAGGATTAAGCGTGACCATTTTATGGGCACACGATTTAAAATCTCATATATTATAAGATGGTCAACCTCTGAGCATTGGGCATGATTGGTTCCTCTAGGACACAGAATCTAAACAATTAAGTAGTGGATGAGTCTTTCATCCATTTTGAGACCTCCTGCCAATAATTGTCTTCCAACATCCTGTGCAGGGTTGCGTAAGAAGGATTGGTAAGCCAAGATGCGATTGAAGCCATCAATCCCATAGAGAATGGACTTAGCAACATCATTGATGGGAAATTTTGCCACATTTTCCCAAATATCATTATCAATGATAATGTCTACACCCTTAACCCTTAAGTAAGCAACTTCATCTCTGATTTTGAGATTGTAGTAAAAGACTCTAACCAGATCAGGATATTATTTTCCCTGCATTTCAACAAACTGTTGGATGCCTTGGAAATTGAAGAGAGGGAAATTCAAAACCTATGGCTATGAATTTGTGAGTATTGATGTATTTGGGAGAGTTGATGGCCTTGTTTTTTCAGATTTGGATGAATTTATCTCTCCGTTCTTCGTCAGAAATCCAACCTTCAATGGAGGCAGTTTGTGTAGAAGATTGAGTTGGACGTGGAGTAGTATGTCTTCGGGTAGGAATTTTTTTGCGAGATGATTCTGCCATGGCATTGAATTTGGAGAGTGAAAGAGAAAACTGAATGGGTATTTAGGGTTTCAAAAGGGGGCAAATGGTGAGAAGTGTATTTTTCTGCGTGAATAGTTAAAATTGGGGGTGACAATTTATAGGGAGAAGGTTGTCAACGGAAATAATGAGAAAATTAAGGCAAATATAGCCATTACAACGGCTAGTTTTTGAAAATTTTTCTCTCAACGTCGTGCAATAATCAGTTATCTTGAGTGATAATCGATTATTGTTTCAAGATATGAATTCCAAAATTTACGAGCAGATAATCGATTATTGTAAGTAATAATCGATTATTTCAGAATGAATTTGAGTAATTTGGACAGGGTCATGATAATCTATTATCCCACTCAATAATCAATTATTCCAAGAGTTTGGAACTTATTTAGGGAAGAGATAATCGATTATCCTGAGTGATAATCAATTATTGAGCGTTGTTTTACGAAAATTTTGAAATTTTAAGTTTTTGCTCTTTCAAGCGACTTCTAGTATTCCTAAATCTCTCCTAAGCTCATAGAATTTGTCTTTGGCTAAAGGTTTTGTAAAAATATCAGTCAATTGATACTTGGTGTCTATATATTCTATCACACAATTTCCTTTACTTATGTGATCCCTTAAGAAGTGGTGTCTAATTTCTATGTGCTTTGTTCTAGAATGCATTATGGAATTTTTGGTTAAGTTTATGGCACTCGTATTATCACACTTTAGAGGTATATGATTTAGATAGATATTATAATCCTCTAATTGTTGTTTCAGCCATGGGATTTGGGCACAACAATTCCTAGCAACAATATATTCAGCCTCAGTGGTTGATAAAGCTACACAAGCTTGTTTCTTGGAGTGCCAAGAGACTAAGGAACATCCTAAAAGATGACAAGTACCATTGATACTCTTTCTATCAATTTTACAGCCACCATAGTCAGCATCAGAATAACTTATTAAGCTAGGGGAGGCTTCTGATGGATACCAAAGTCCAAAACAAGTAGTTCCTTTTAAGTATTTTAAAATTCTTTTTACAGCGGTAAGATGTGACTCTTTTGGATTGGCTTGAAAACGAACACACACACACATACATATTGCATAATATGAGGCCTACTTGTAGTAAGATATAACAGAGAACTTATCATGCCTCTAAACATAGTTTGATTTACCTCTATACCTGATTCATCTTTGTCTAAATAACAAGAGGTTCCCATAGGAGTACGTGCTTCCTTAGCAGTATCCATTCCAAATTTCTTAAGTACCTCTTTAAAGTACTTGGACTGAGATATGAAAGTTCCACTTTCCATTTGCTTAATTTGCAAACCCAGAAAGAATGTCAATTCATCCATCATTGACAGTTCAAACTCTCCCTGCATTATACTTGCAAAACCTTTAAATAGAGAATTATTAGTAGATCCAAATATTATATCATCCACATAAATTTGAACTAGCAAAATATGTTCACCTACTCTTTTAATGAACAGAGTCAAATCAATTTTTCCTCTTTCAAAATCATTTTCTAACAAAAATGTGCTTAATCGCTCATACCAAGATCTAAGTGCTTTTTTTAATCCATACAATGCTTTCTTCAATTTATAAATGTGATTAGGAAATTTATAATCTTCAAAACCAGGTGGTTGTTCAACATACACATATTCTTTAATAAATCCATTTAAAAAGGCACTTTTAAAATCCATCTGATATAGTTTGAATTTCATGAGAGACGCGTAAGCAAGAAGTAAACGTATAGCTTCTAACCTTGCAACTGGAGCATATGTCTCATCATAATTTATACCTTCTTCTTGTTTGTATCCTTTTGCTACAAGTCTGGCTTTGTTCTTAGTGATGTTTCCATCTTCATTAGCTTGTTTTTGAACACCCACTTTGTTCCTATTACTTGGTGTGAATCATCCCTAGGAATGAGTTCCCAGACCTCATTCCTTTCAATTGAGTTCCCAGACCTACATTTTTGGATTCTATCTATGAAACAAAAGCAACAGTCATACAAAAATTTGACATATTTCTAGTAACTACTCCCTTTGATATATCTCCAATGATATTTTCCAGAGACAATCCTCTAGGTGATTTCCAGCTTTTTGCAAGATCTTCAGGTTCAGCCAATTGGTTCTCATTTAGGTACATCTCATCAAGAGCTTCTTTAAGATATTCTTCATCACCTGCATTTGTTTTATTTGACTCAAGAGGATTTTCCTCAAGGTCTATAATTTCATCAAAAGCAACATGCATGGATTCTTCTACATTTAAAGTTCTTTTATTAAAAACTCTATATGCTTTATTGGTTAATGAATATCCTAAGAAAATAGCTTCATCTGCTTTAGAATCAAATTTACCCAAATTTTCTTTTCTATTATTTTGGACAAAACATTTACATCCAAATATTTTCAAATGTGCTACATTAAGCTTTCTTCCTTTAAACAATTCATAAGGAGTAATTTTCAAGATGGGTCTAATGAGCATTCTATTAAGTACATAACAAGTCGTGCTCACAACATCAGCCCAAAAATATTTAGGCACTTCATATTCGTTCAACATTATGCGGGATGGTTCATCTAAGGATCTATTTTTCCTTTCTACAACTCCATTTTGTTGAGGAGTTCTAGGTGCAGAAAAATTATGCATAATCCCATTTTCTTCACAAAATTTTTCAAACAATTCATTTTGAAATTCCCCTCCATGATCACTTCTCAAAACTTTGTTTTCAAATCTTTTTCATTTTGAATCACTTTTGCAAATTTCTTAAAAGCTTTAAAAGTCTCACTTTTTAGTGTGAGAAAGAAAGTCCAAGTATATCTTGAGTAATCATCCACAATAACAAGAGCATAGTAATTTTCCCCAAAGCTTTTTATCCTAGAATGAGCAAACAAATTCATATGCAAAAGTTCTAATGACTTTGATGTAGAAACCACATTTTTTGAATGAAATGATGATTTTACTTGTTTTCCTTTTTGACAAACAACACATAATTTATCTTTTTCAAACTTTATTTTTGGCAAACCAATTACTAATTCTTTAGAGATTAGTTTGTTTAAATGTTGCATATGAATATGAGCAGCTCATTTATGTCACAACACTAGCACTCTAGCTTCTCAAAAAGGTATTCTCGAAGTTGAACTGCAGTTTTTTAAATAGGGGTTTCAAAAATTAGGTTAAAAACTGAAACGTCATGTTCCAACTACCAAGGATAATCAATTATCACTAATGATAATCGATTATTCCAGTAGGTTTTCTGAAAACAAATTTTGAACAGAATAATCAACTATTCTGAGAGATAATCGATTATTCCAGTAGGATTTCGAAAAATAAAATTTTTGCACAGATAATCGATTATCAATAGTGATAATCAATTATCATTGCAGTTTTTTCAAAAATGAGAAAACTTAGAGAGACGAAGGTTATGCTACTGATTCTAAGTTAAGTAAAACTGTTCTACAACACACTTAATTTATTTTACAAGATAACTTTAAACATTTAACATTTTGTCTTCATTCTTGCTTGATCATCATTCATTTGCTTGATCATCATTCAAAATCACTAGGCTTCCTTCTTTTTGCCAACATTTGATTCCAAATGGAAATTCTTGGGATGGTTTGATTCCAAGTAAAAATTCTTCGAATGGTTTGATTCCAAGTGGAAATTCTTGGGATGGTTTGGTTGCAACTAGAAATTCTTGGGATAGTTTGATTCAAAGTAGAAATTCTCGGGACAATTCAATTTCAAGTTATACTCTTCATGATGGAGTATGATAGCTGGTAAAGGCAATGAAGATGTGTTTATTTTAATTAGGGTGGAAAATGTTGGGATGATGAAAATAAAATTTGTTGAAAAGTCCCACATAACCTAGGATAACCTAGGGAGTTGGTATTAGTGACTATATAATGGACTCTAAGTCCATGATGTTCCTTGCCCCGAGTCAAAGACACTTCAAGTTTGTATTTTACTCTTCTTAAATTATTGCTTTTGAGGGTGTGGGTGTACTCGAGGTCAAAGAGCAATGGAGAGTTGTTTATGTATTTCTTTGTGTTTATTTTATTTCTCTATTAATAAAGTGATTCTCTAAGGGTTTTTTCCAATATATATAATGTTTGTATTGTTTATTTGGTTAATGATTGTTGTAGTCTAAGAATCCCTTTTTAAGACTTGAAGAGATATCATCTAAGTTTTTATAGTCCTTTTTTGAAGACTTTGTGTGCTCTTGATATGCACACATAACACAACTTTTCAATCTTCAAAGTCTTTGTCTAAGCTTTTATGACTAAGCATCTTGTGGTAAATTAGACAATATTTAATACCTCTTTCACATTGTTTCAGACACATCAAAATTTGTTATGCCTTGTTATTGAAGCATAGGTATGTTGTGGGTTAATTTACGAAAAGAGGTTAATTTCTTTTTTATATTACCGATCTGTATTCGCTTTTAAAAAAAAATATGGATAAGGTTAAGTCGTGCAACAAAGCACGACTTCATTTGAAGCATTTTGAAGAAGTCGTACATGGAATACATGAATTCATATTGAAGTCGTCAATGTCATTGAAGACTTCAATGTTAAAAACACGAAGTCGTATTTAGCATTGTCGACTTCAATATAATAAAGTTGCGCACATGGAATACGACTTAACCTAATATAAAAAAAATTAACCCCTTTTCTTAAATTAAATGTTGTGAGTCATTGCATTCAAATCAAGACTTGCGTCATTACAATAAATTGCTTCATTAATAACCAATTTTACTGACCAACAGTTGTTAGTCACTATAGTGACCAATTTTGATACCAATTCACAAAGTAAAAAATTATTGGTTACTCAAATAGTCACTAAATTTGTGGCTAAAACATTACATAATAAATAATATTTTAACGACGGAAAATTTTTGGTGGCTAATTACCATATTAAATATATTTTACAAAATAAAAGTTATTTCGGTCACTAAATTGGTGGCTAAAAATATTACGTATGAAATAATATTTTAGCGACCAAAAATATTTGATGGCTAATTACCATATTAAATATATTTTACAAAATAAAATTTATTTTGGTCGCTAAATCGATGACTAAAACATTACATATTAAATAATGTTTAGCGACTGAAAATATTCGATGGCTAATTATTATATTAAATATTTTATAAAATAAGATTTATTTTGGTCGTTAAATCAATGGGTAAAACATAATATTTAGAGACTAAAAAAATTTTGGTTGCTATTTCAGTGGCCATAGAAATAAAAATTATTATATATTTATTCAGTCGCTAAATCGGTGGTTATTTACGACTATTATGATTTGATGGCTAATTTAGTCACAATTTGTGACTAAATTATTTCGGTGACTAATATCGGTGACTAAATTGCATTTTTCTAGTAGTAATACTTCATGATTTTCAAGGAATTTTTTAAAATTTATTTATTAACGGATATCTTTATTTTTAAAGAAAATGATCTCCTTTTAAAAAATTTATGTGAAAATATTTCTTGAATTTATTGATTAAAGAATGTAGGATTTCTTCACCCTTTTCTTGTAGTTAATAACAAATGTTGCATTATGCAATTAAAAAAATATTGAATATGTTTTTCGTTTCTAATTTATTTTTAGTAATTATGTTGCATCCATATACTAAATATATATTTATTTTGATTCTGTATTTTATGAAATAAACATTTCATGTGTTATTGTTTGAAATAATGTTTTACATTATCTTCATAAATTACGGAAATAAAATAAGTATGTATCTAATTTAGGTATGAAAATTTTTAAAACAGTATGGAGAAGGAATATATATTTTACCCTTTTAAAAAAACACATTTTTTCTTAATTTTTAACAAACAATTATATCTGCCTAAAATCCATAATTTTCTTACCAAAATCTAAAGAAGACTGTACTCCCAAATAAATCATTAAATCAAATGTAACAATTGGATTAAAAAAGTTCAACTTTCCAAAGAATTAGGTATTCGCTCAGTAGCTTCAATGTATTGATATTATTTGTTTCACGTATGATATTGCGTATTGATGGATATTATAAACATAAAGATTATATATTTTAAATCGGATTAATATCTTGGAATTATATTACTATAAAGTTTTAAATAAAGTATTATTAGAAGTATTCAATACTTTTAGACATAATAAATTGAAAAGAGGCATAAGAAATGATTTAAAAATCGTTCATCATTTCTATAAATAGAAGTTTTTCTAAAAATGAAGAGGAATCCAAGTTTAAGAGAGAATCATCTATCCTTAAAAGAAGACATGTGAGTCTAAGTCTTCGTTTGACACCTTTTTTTTCTTTTTTGATTTTCTTATTTAAAAGAAGAAAAAGTTGACTCAAATACACATATAAAGAAAAGGAGAAAAGAATATTTAAAAAATAAGTTATATATCACATCCTCTTTTAAAATTAAACTAATTTATATGAAATAATAAGACAAAAACTTAATTCTTAAATGAGTTTTAAGTTAAGCTCTCAAATAATTTTTCTTTTCTTAAATAATCAATATGACTTTCACACTATTGATAGAGATTTTTTTTTTCAATGCTCGAATCCGATGAAACCGTATCGACAGATATGGCTAACACTCGAGATAATCTATAACAATATATAAAGGGGATTCCCTTTTTTGTGTCCACTTTTTAAAATACCGATTTTACCCTTTAAATATAATAATTTATTAAATTTTTAAAAATTGACCGTTACTTTTACAAACTTTTTATAAAATCATATGTCTCTGCTTCTTCTCTTCTTCTTTATTTATCAATGGTTATTCTTTTATCTGTTCGGATATATTTCACTTTATTTTAATAAATATTAACTTAATAACATTATAATATTATCACCTACTAATATAATATCACGCATATTTAAAAAATGCATACACACAGACACAATAACGCCTGTGTTACGCTAGTAATAATAATAATAAATAATAATAATAATAATAATTAAGATAATAAATATATAAAATATGCATAATACATATCTTAATATTATTATTTATTTATAAGTGTGTGAGTCTTGATGGTATATATATTTTGACTTTAATTTTTCATTAGTTGCTTAATCGTGTGATTAGTACTCTAAATATTTATTATAATTGAGATGGGTTATTCTCAAAATATACTTGATATTCGAAAATTCCATGTCTATGTGTAGTTAGTAATGGATATTGTAAGGATATATGTTCTTATAAATTCTACTTTATTTAAAATTTTTTAATTTAAACTTTAAAATGTTATTAGTGTAGAGAGTGGAGGCTAATTGAAGGGTGATTACATAATTACATTAGTAATATACATGACATAAACACATATATTCATGGTTAATGACCAACTACAATAATGCATATTCTTGAAACCCTAAAGGAAAACGTCATTAGCATTTTTAATTACAATGATTGAAAGTTGAAACAGAGATTTAAGCAGCATGCTTGATGATATATAATGCCAAGTTTTCAAGATGATTACGTGCCACGGAGAAACGTGGCCCCTCATTATGCAAAATGATGCATGCACTTAATTATTTAAATAACTTCATTTAAGTAATTATCAAAGTGAGGATTTCAATTTCATATCACTAAACAAAAATAAATAGTGTAAACTTTTGGACTTTCATTCTTGAAAAGAAAAATTACTGTTAATTTGAAAAATAGTGGTAGTCATTTTCTAAAAACAATAGTTTTAATTAAGTTCAACGTGTTACTTTTTTTTTATTAACTGGATAACATAACTGTTATCTTACTCGTTAATTTATTTGGTTGTTGTTACATATTAATTTTATATAATATTTTTTAAAATAACTTTAGAAAATAGTCTGTGATTGATTAATAATGAAAAAAATTGTAGATTTAAAATGCATATTAAATATTAAAATTGTTATGATATGCTTAATAATTTCATTATATTTAGAAAGTAAGGCTAAAGACAATTTGATTATCCTGTCACATTTTAACTTCTTAAATATATTTTTTACAAACATAAAACTCAACTTTAATCTTTAAAATAAATAATACCTTAAATACGATAATTAATTTTACTGATTTTATCAAAATTGGAAAGAAAATATAATATATTAATGGTGGCAAAATGTTGTGATACAAATAAATAAAATTAAGCCCTTATATATTTTATTAACTTTGATTATCTAAAGTGATGTAATCGTTTTTGTTCATATGGAGCATTTCATGACATGTGGACGCTTCTAATGGACTGAATTTTCTTCCATGTTTAATTAACCTTTCAATTTAATCATCACGATATTTTAATTTGAGAAATATTAGTAGTATATTATCTCACAAACTCTCCACCACACATCTTTTTTATTGGATATTTAATGGAAAAATCTATCCAAGTTTAATAAAAAGAAAAATTACACTTGTTTATTTTATGATCTTATTATAACATACTTACATTCTCTAATTTTTAAATCAACACCACTTCCCATATGCTTTAATAAAATGGCATTAATTATTATAGGTTGCAATATTAAAATTTTATATTTTTCACCAACCTATAAATACATAAAATAAGACGATGGAGGTTTAAAATATATATATATATATATATATATATATATAGAAGACAAATATATGTAAATATTAAAGGAGTATGAATATCATTTAATAAGGGATCAAGGGAAAGGAAATTTTCAATTTAATTAAATATATTTGTCTCACTTATTTACTAATTTTTTGAAAAATTTATCCAGCAATAATAATATACACACGCACAAATATAAAATATTATTTTATCTTACGGTCAAATGAATAACTAGTGTCAGTCTAACGTTAAATTTAGATAATATTCATGATTTCATAGGTTATAACTCTCTTTTTTTTACTATATTTCCATCATTTTGCTGTTGTAAGGAAAGAAGAGAGAAAATTTTAAAAAAGTTTGCTAAAAGCTTTTTTCGAAACATATTTTATGTATTTTGAAAAATACTTTCTAAAATACATTTCATGTAAATTGTTCAAGAAGATTTATTTCAAAGATATTATATGCATTCTGAAAATTTTATTTCAAAAAAGTTTTATCGAGAATACATTTCACGTAGTCTGAAAGTTTTGTTTTGAAAATTTTGCTTTAGAAATCTTATTATTCAAATTCTAGAAAGTGTGTTTTGAAAATTTTTTGAAACATGAACCAAGTCACTTTTACAAAGTTTATTGAAAAGTGGGAGGTTCATCAGGAAATTGTTGCGTGCAGGAAGTAAAAGCCTGTTACTAGCAAAGATTCTCTCCTTCAGAAAACATTTTGATGGGTGGGAGAAAAGTTTTATGAGGTACAAGCAGTAATTGTCTTATTTGTAATTACACCGTCATCAAAATGTTAATGGGCTGATCCAGATAGTAATTTTCCCAAGATTCAAAGAGTATTTTTCTCGGGTTTTTCTTCCTGCACCCCCAATTTTTCTTCTTGCATCTCTAAGTTTGACTGTGAAGACCATTATATCTTTCAAAAAAATAAAAATAAATTATAAATTAAATATCTCTGCAGTCCGCACTCCCAAGAATCAAATTCGGTACTCCGGTTTCTGAAAGCCGGTAACACTGGTTTCTGAAAGCCGGTAACACCGGATTCTGAAAGTCGGTAAGACCGGTTTCTGAAAGCCCATAACCCCAATTTTTGCTTTTAATTTTTTATATATATTTTTATATATTTTAAAATTATATTTATATATAATTATATTGTTTATATTAAATGTTAATGGGCTGATCCAGATAGTAATTTTCCCAAGATTCAAAGAGTATTTTTCTCGGGTTTTTCTTCCTACACTCCCAATTTTTCTTCTTGCATCTCTAAGTTTGACTGTGAAGACCATTATATCCTTCAAAAAAATAAAAATAAATTATAAATTAAATATCTCTGCAATCCGCACTCCCAAGAATCAAATTCGGTACTCCGGTTTCTGAAAGCCGGTAACACTGGTTTCTGAAAGCCGGTAACACCGGATTCTGAAAGTCAGTAAGACCGGTTTCTGAAAGCCCATAACCCCAATTTTTGTTTTTAATTTTTTATATATATTTTTATATATTTTAAAATTATATTTATATATAATTATATTGTTTATATTAAATTTAAGAAATTTTCTAATAATTTTATTTATATATTTTTTAGTTGTATATCTTTATTGTTTAAAAATGAAAATTAACTTGATGGATGTTGGTTGATAAAAGCGATTAAGGTTCTATCTCTGGTCATAATAAAATTATTTCTCAATAAGTCATCAAGAAAGTATTAAAGTAAAAAAGAAAAGTAAGGAGATAAATGATTATCTCAATATCTGCCATAAATCATTAATATTTTATTATAATTTATGTATCTTAAATTTATGATTCTCCTATGATGTTTCTTCTAAATTAAATTTTACCCAAATTAGTAAGAACCCTAATAATGATTTTAGGAATTCTTCTATCAAATTGGCATGAACCTTAATTATATTTTTGCCCAAATTAGTACAACCTTAAATTATGAAATTTAAAGGTTATTGTGTTTTCTACTGAAATGGTAAAACTTATGGATATATCTTGGGTTGCATTACAAATTCTGCTAAACATAATGAATTAGTTGGATAACCTTGATTTGGAATAGAAATTAGAATACCTCTCTTGCGTGAATTCAATAATTTAGAAATATTAGAAATTGAAAAGTGCATACGTAAATCACTCTATAAAAATGATTTAAGTAAAGAAAATGAAGAACTTTTTATTTAACCCAGAAAATTAATTTATATATAAAAAAATTAAATTTGGCACCCCTAAAATTTTTATTCGTGTTTTGCCACTATTCGTATCTTGAAAATCGATAAAACTGAATTCTGAAAGCCCGTAATACCGGTTTCTAAAAGCCGGTAACACCGGATTCTGAAAGCCGGTAATTACAAATCAAAAGGGTAGCGATGAAATTATAAAAAAAGTTTTGGGTGTAGGAAGAAAAATTGGGAGTGCAGAAAGAAAAACCCTTTTTCTCTAGTGTTTGGACCAAAAGAAAAACGCAATGTTCTTGGGCCAAACTGAAACATGTCGGATACTAACGATATTATATATATAACAAATAAAAATAGGATTGACAATATAATTAAAGAATTCACTATTTATATAATGATTTTTCATTTCTTGACGACATTTTTAAATTTAAGTAGGAATAATATATAGACACTTTTTATTATTTGTAATAGCTATTGAACTTAATAGTTTAAATATTATTAGGTGTACAAATAGGGTTTACTAGCATATGTCAAATTTGACTCCATAAGAAAATGGTCTTTATGGAACTTATTTATTTGGATGATTTTTTCTTAAAATCTTTTAAAAAAACTTATTCATAAATTAAAATTAATTTTTACATACTAAATAAAGAAGACATAAAGAAGTAGGTTCAAGGGAATTTTTAGAAATAGTTACTCTAGAAAGCTTTTCTTTCACTTTAAAGATATAGTAGACTATAGAGAATTTTTTAGGGGAAAAAAATTCAAAAGAGACACATATTTATATTACTCCATCTTAATCACCAAGACTACTGGTTGTTACAAACTTCAAAATATTTATTTATTTTCACTTGTTTGTCCTTGCAACTTTTCGAAGTACTTTTTGGTGAAACTTTTACGCTATCCCATATAAGATAAATAACGTTTCACAAAATACAATGGGCCTTAAATATGTAAATAAAAAAGTCAAAATCAAGCATTTACTAAGTACTCAAAGAAAGATATGACTTTATGATATGACTTAATTTTTAAATAGATATTTATGTTATTTTTTTTTTCAATGTGAGTATTTGTAAAAAGTTTTATAAAGATAGTTGTTTCTAGATGTTGAGTGTCTTATTTAGAAAATATAAAAAATAGTTGAACCAATATAAACCGTTCACATAATAATATTGTATCCCATTAAGTGTCTTATCTCAATGTGAGGATGGAAAAATGAGTGAACTAATAAAGGGTGAGAATGGAAAATTGATTAAAGGAATACAAGTGACCTAAAACAACAAAGAGGAAAAGAAACCTACAAATGGTGTGGAAACAAGGGAAGAGAAATTAGGTGAAGATCAAAACAAAGGAAAATGAGGGGATAATAAAGCTCATGGAGAAGTAAATAACTACATTATAAAATTTGTTGGTTTTTCAACAATCCAAACAATGTGCTATTAAAGGCTATTTAGCTTGTACCAATAATGATCTTTATCTAAAGGGATCCTTACCGGGTAATCATCTCACTGCATCCAAATAACAATGTTTTATTAGAGAAAATATTAAAAAATGTAATACATTTTTTTTAGAAGATAATGTTCAATGAACGTTTAATACAAGGTCAAAAGTTGCACCTTATAAGTTATAATCATTATATAATTCATTGTATTAATAATGTAACGGTTGAATATAGTGAAACTAGTTATAAGGTTAATTTCCTTTGTGTGAAAAATACACATCGGGTATTTATAACAAAGAAAATATGCGCTGAGTCCAAATACTAATAAATATATAAAATAACATAAGACAGAATATAAAAACCTAACACTTCCCTTAAGTTGGTGCATATAAATTGTATGTACCAAATTTATTACAAATATAATTAATTTGAGGTCCTCGTAAAGAGTTATTGAAAATATTTGTTAAATGATCACTTGAGTTAACAAACTCAATTTTGATGTTTCTAGATATATTTTTTTCTCGAATGAAATGACAATGAATCTCAATGTATTTGATTCTCTTATGAAAGATATGATTAATGCTAATATGAAAAGTTGCTTGATTGTCACATATATGAGTGATATCTCCAAATTGCAACTCTTTCAGCAATTGCTTAAGCCAAACAAGTTCACAAGTGGTTGATGCCATAACTCTATATTATGTTTCTACACTAGATATTGTACAACACTTTATTTTTTGCTCTTCCAAGATATCAAGTTACCACCAATTGAGACACAATATCCGAAAGTAGATATTTTATTAGTAGGAGATCATGCTCAATCAACATCTGAATAACAAACAACTTTTGTATGGTTATTGCAACCATATATCAAACATTTTTCTGGATACCCTTTAATGTATTTTAATATATGAATGATTGCATTCCCACGATCTTCACATGGGGAATTGAGGAATTGACTCACCATACTGACTGCAAAGAAAATGTTAGGACAAGTAATAGTAAGATAATTCAATTTTCCAACCAATCTTTTATAGTACTTAGGATCTGAGAAAGGGTCCCCCTAATTTGGTAGAAGTTTGGTATTAGGATCCATGGGTGAGTCAACAAATTTAGAATTCATCAATCTAGTTTCCTCCAAAATATCCAATCTATACTTCCTTTGAGATATAATAATTCCAATCAGATTGTGCTACCTCAATACCCAAGATATATGAGTTTGCCAAGGTTTGAAAATGGTGACAAAGATGTTGTTTCATCTGGAGATTCCGTGGTGGTCACTTCCTATAAGAAAAATGTCATCAACATATACTATCAAATAGACACACCCAACACTTGAGTGATGATAAAAGACTGAATGATCTGCCTCACTACATGGCATACCAAATTGTTGAACAACATTGCTAAATTTTCCAAACCAGATCCTAAGAGAATGTTTTAGGCTATATAAAGATTTATGAAGACGACATATCAATCCAGAAGACTCCACATGAGCAATAAAACCTAGAGGTTGCTCCATGTAAATTTCTTTCTGCAAATCTTCATTGAGAAAAACATTTTTGACATCTAGTTGGTAAAGAGACCATTATTGAAGAGTAACCATTACTACAATAAACATTTGCATAAGTCCGTACTAATTTAAGTCTGCATCTCGCCTAAATTCACATTTAGAAAAGGGAAAATTCCTGGATCAATAATTTTATGACTTTATTTTCAGAAAAAAAATCTCGTAAAGTCATTTGACTTTATATTTTGTTACATTTATATATATATATATATATATATAATATTTTATATCTCTCATATTTTCAAAATCCCTACAAATTTTCAACACTCATAATATTTTATAATGTAATTATATGACTCATAATATTTCATATTGCAATATGACTCCTAAAATTTCGTAAGTCCACATCCCAATTAAGTTCGCATTAAATGCTCAAGATCAAAATGTAGACTTAAGTGAATGTTTACTGTATAAATAAGAAAGCAAACCATCTTTGACACTAGAGAAAAAGTATCACCATTATCTAAACAAAAAATGTGTGTAACCTTTGGCCACAAGATGAGCTTTGTAATGGTCAATAGTACCATCAAGACCAACTTTGATTGCAAAAATTCACTTGCAACCATGAGCATATTTCCTGGGTGATAATTGTATAAGCTCCCAAGTTCCATTGTTTTGAAGAACACTCAGTTCATTAAGCATGGCCTAACACCAACCAAGATGGACTAAGACATCACCTACAGATTTGGGAATTGACACAAAAGAAATAGATGAAAGGCAAATATAAAAAGTTGGAGATAATATATGGTAACTCAAAGCAGTATAATGAGGAAAGAGATTACATGTAAAATATATACCTTTACGGACGACAATTAAAAGTTTAGACTTAGTTTTCAAGGCTGTAGGAGACAAAGGAGTTGACACTAGAAGTGAGTCATTTGGTGGTTGTTGGGAACAATGTCTTCAATTATAAACCTAAAGTGGTATTGGAGGAGGTGAATCTGACTTTGTACTAGACACAAAAGGAAGATCACAAACAAGAGGAATATTGTCTGTAGTAGAAGGAGATACACAAGGCGTAGAAGGATGCTTAAACCTGAAGTGGTGTTGGAGGAGGAAAATCTGATAGTGGACTAGGCATAATAAGAGGATCACAAACAACAAGAATATTGTTTGTAATATACGGAGATACACAAGGAGCAGAAGGACACTTGGAGTAAAAGGAAGACTCATTGAAAGTGACATATGTACAAATAAAATAGCGATTAAGAGAAGGAGGGAAATATTTATATCCTTTTAGTGATCGAGTAAATCCTAAAAAAAACTTATATCCTAATTACTGATGGATGTGATCCATCGATAAATTAGTGGATGAAAAATATTAAAATTTCATATTCCCTCCCCTTACCAAACATGAATCACCTTTTGCCCCTCCCATTTTTTCAGTTTTTCCCAAACATGAATCGCCCCCATTGAGAAATAGTGAAATAACCCTTTGGTGAGTCTGTCATGCACTATGTCACGTTCGTGTTTGCTATCGTGGCTTGAAGGCATCATTTTGTTCGCATTTTCTGTCGGTCGTCGAGGAAGAAGTAGTGGTCCTCAAGGTGAAGAGGTGTTTGCGTTTGGAAAAAGGTGAATGCGTGAACAAGGGTGAAATTGCTTTCAAAAAAGGTTAGGGTTCGAACATGACTACTTACTCTTATATTAGGATTGTATTCATTTGGTATTTGAATATTGTTCTTGATGAAAACAAAGTCATTTGGTTGCCCTATCTTCGACATCCTCTCTTTAAAATCACGAATTCAGAGGGGTAAGCTCATGGACGATGTCGTTGTTGCTAGCTTGCCGACCATCGAGGTAGGTTAAAATATGGTAGTTAATGTTGATGTTGATATTTGGAACTTGGTTCGTTGTTTTCATCTTCTTACAAAACTTGTTTAAAGGAATTACTTTAGCTATCCCGTTTCGTGCTTGATTTTCCTACTTCTTGGCTTATTGGATTGTGTTAAGAGAGTTTTGATTAATAATGGAGGTGTGGCTTTGTTGATAAGCTTGCCTACGACATTGGTGGTGTGATGATTGGTTTTTTGCGCTATAAGGTTTCTTAGTTAGGTTGGGCTTTTGAAGAGTGATGATTGTTGCATATGATAAAGAAAGGGATTTATATAGTTACAAACATGTGTGACACTATCATTCAGGGTTGGGAGTTTTAGTTGTGAACCCACATTCCTTTTGTTTTGAAGGCCAGTGATTTGAGAGTGAAAGAAGAGGGGTGGGTTTTGATTAGAATCCTGCATTTTGCAAATATTGCAATAAGTTATAGATGTTGAATCTTGTCTGTTTAACAAGGTTTTTTTTTCTTTTTTTTTTTTCGATTAAACGGTATAGGGTTGGTTGGTAGGGATTTTTTGCATGTGAATTCAGCAAACTTTAATGACAATTCTAATAAGATCTGGAGTTTAGAAACATGACCCTATAAAAAGAGTTAGTAATTGGAATTGCTCTTATATAAAGGTTACCTACTGTATTTTTGCCGACAGATTTTTTCCTATTAGTAATTCATTGAAAAAATACGATTATCGACAGATTTTTGTAGTTACTGATGGATAATGATCGTCAATAATACCTGATTTTTTTGTAGTATCTTAATTGTATAATCATTCACCAAATCTTATCTCTTAAAAAATCTTTTAAATGAAAAAATATTCTAAATTAATAAACCATTTTACTTTTTATTATAATCTTTTAAATTAAATAATTAATAAACCACCTTAAAAATATATTTTCTAATCATTATAATTTTGACAGTCTACAACTAGCTAGATGCTGAATGATCATAATATCATCTAATTTAAGAGAGGGATGAAGTTGAGATTTAAAAGAACAAGTTTAGTTAAGTGTCTAAGAAACAAAATTGGAAATAAAGATGTGGCGTTGTGTCAATACTTATGAGGAAGACTCGAAGATTGGGAAAATATATGTCGGATAAAATGGTGTTGGATGTTGCAAATTCATTTATGAGATACGGATGTGTTGGGATATTGAGAGAATTGGAGGAAAAAGGTTAATAACGTGTTTGGATGAGGCAATTTAAGAGGGTAATTCATTTATTTGGAGAATTTGAATTTCTTCTAAGTAAATGACTTGTTTGGATGAGGAAACTAGAAGGAAATTGAAATTGAATGATTATAAGAAGGTATTTTAAATAACTAAAAATAGTAGAATTTGAAATTCATTCAAAAAGGAAGGAAATTGAAATTACACAATTTGTGGAATTTCTCATTGTTCAATATTAGAGGTGTCAATTTGACTCAAAGGACCTAGATGACCGAGACGAATCAAGCTAGCCTGACGATATACACTGGTTGGGTCAGCCTAACGATCCAGATAGGCCCAACGACAAAGACGGGTCAGATGGATCGATGATCAAGGTGGGTCAGGCATGATTAACTACCAAAATGGGATCGACGACCCAGACGAGCCAGGCGGGTCTGATGACCCAAAAAGACCCGATGACTAAGACGAGTTAATGGGCCCGACAACCAAGACAGGTCAGCGGGCTCAACAACCAAGACGGGATGGGCGAGCCTGATGACCCAAACGGGCTTGGGGGTCGACGACCTTAATAGGCCCGACCGATCCAACGACCCAAACGAGCCTAACCAGCCTGACAATCCAGAAGGGCCCAACGATACAAACGTGTCTGATCGGCTCAACGACCTTAACAGGTTGGGTCGGCTTGACGAACTAGTCGAGGTCAACGATGTAGACGAGACGGGCCGGGTCGACGACCTTAATAGGCCTAACTGGCCCGACGACGCAGACAAGCCTGACCAGCCCGACGACACAAACTGGCTCGAATGACCCGACGACCTATAAGGGCCTGACCACCACAACGACCTAAATAGACACGACCGGCCCGACGACTTAAACAGACCCGACCGACCCGACAACCCAAACGGACCTGATCGGCCCGAAGACCCAAACGGGCTCGATCGGCCCGACGGGTCCGATTGGCACAACGACTCGGACGAGCGGCGCCGAAATGACACATTCTTAAATTTGTCTAAATTTGATCGAGTTGACCTCGACCAAAATTTGGAGAAATTTGGTCGAGTTAACACCGATCGAAATTTGGCCGAATGTGACATAGTTGGCTGAATTTGGTCGAGTCGGCTCGATCGAAATTTGATCGAATTTAAATATTTTAATTTGACAATTATATTTGTTAAATTTAATTTCAAAATTTATATATTAAAATAAATATTATTAAAATAAAATTTTATCACATAATAGAAATTCAATTATTTTATCCAGATAAGAAATTGAACTGTAAGGTATTTCAATTACTATATCCAAACATATTATTTAAAAAATGAAGGAAATTCAATTACAAGAATTTCAAATGCAATGGATTTCAATTTTTTAAAATTGTTGAAATTTTTTATCCAAATACAAGGTAAAGGTAGTTCTTGTAAATATCTACTCATCTTATGAGTTAGAGAAGTTCGCATGTGGGATGAGTAGAGAAGAAGAAAATTATCTTACAATACATTGGTATGTGGTTATTATTGAGGCACTTATGTTATGAGAAGGTGTAGGGAAATATGATATGAGGGAAAAGGGAAATATATCTAATGAAGTTCAAAATACGTTCTTCCAAAATAGGAATCTATTACAAAATGTGTTAGTGACAAATGAGGAGATATGAGGAGAAAATAGGGTGCTTAATATTTAAAGTGGATTACAAAAAGGTGAATGGGTCTTCAATAAATATTTTGAGGGTCATAAAATTTTTATATACATTTCAAGAAACTTTTAAATAATAATAAATTTTAGTGACTAAATATTGTTAGTTACTATAATAATCAATTTAGATGTCAATTTATAAAATAAAAAATTATTAAATACTAAAATAGTTATTATTATGAATAAAAAATTATAATTGGTCACTAATTAATTCGAGACTAATTTAGAAACTAATTTCGTTTGGTAGCCAAAAACATTGGTAACTAACGTTTGATGATCAATTTATAAACTAATTCTTTTTTCATAGCCAAAGCCTTGATATTTAAAGTTTAGAGAACAATTATAATTTTTCTATTCATAATAGTGACTATTTTGGTAGAAATAATTTTTTATTTCGTAAATTATTATCTAAATTGCTCAATATAATAACTAACAATTTTTAATTACTAAAATTAGTTTTTAATGAGAGATTTTTTTGATAAATATATAAAAAGAAATTTAGATTGTCAAATATATTAAAATTTACGAAATAATGTTTTACTTATATATTAATTTTTATATCCATGTCCTAACAAAGGTCCGTTGAATGACACAATTAGTTAGAATTTTCTAGTCTACATGATGAGAATAATAGGGTTCTATAACAAACAGATCTATTGCATCAAGAGTCCTCTATAGTTAAATACGATATCAATCTTAGTAAATAAAAGTTTGACAAAAATATTTGTAGCATAATTGCTACCATATATTACAAGCCTCGTGAAAATAATAACCCAATCACAACTCTAACTACAATAATACTTAGTAGCATGATTAAACTCTTAAAAATGCAGTTGTTGTGTGTGTATGTTTTATTATTTTACTTACGGTAGGTCTCGAAGAACTCGTAGTATTTGTAAAGAAAGGAAAATGAAGTTATTTTTTTCATAAACCAGAACAAGTTTATGTATAAGTTAAAAATCAAATTTTAATTTATGAAAAAATTATTTTTATTTTTAGTAACAAAGTTCTTGGCACATATTCTTAGGAACAATTTTAAGCTTTCTAGGTTGCAATGTAATGTGACTGTGTTTTTATTATTGTAGAAAATTATAAAATAAATATAAACGAGATGTATAGTAATTACCAGGAATTTTCATATTTATTACAAATTTGTTATAAAATTTTATAAGAAAATATTTTTTTCTAGAAATTTTATTTAATAATTTTTTTTAGATAATTATTTTTTACAAAATTAAAAAATTTATAAGTATTTATTAGAAAATTTACTGTAAAAATTGTTTTGTAAAAAATATTTTACAAACAAATTGCTAGTAATTTCTTACGAACTATTATTCATACCAAAACTTATAAAAATTACTTAAAGACAGTTTTCATAAAAAAATTAACAAAAATTATGCGTTCTTTAGTAGTGAGTGATATTGCATCTCAGCAATTTCAGAACCTCACATTGATTAAAATCAGGCATAAAAAAATAGAAAGGGAAAGCAACAGAAAAAACAATTGAATAGTATATTTTTTTCAGTAAAAACAAATCTATTAAACAGAGACAATTAGATTTTTTTCAAACAAATATGTACATTTAAGAAAATGTCTTTTATCAATAATCTCTTCAAATAAGTCCAAAATAGACAGTGTGTTTATCAATATCAGTCCTGGCTAACTCAAACTTATATCTTATATCAGTCCTAATAAAGTTAAATTAGCATTTAATACCCAAAATTTGATGACATGGACATGTAATTAAGTATTATGTTGTGTGATCTATGGACAGCCTGAGTCTTAACATTTCCCACCAATATCTCCATCACTGTGACCCTCTCAACATAAAATATTCCAATAAATCTTTCTTTTTCTCTTATTTGATCCGCACTACTCACTCATAATCCAACTAACACATAATTAAATTAACTTACAGATTAATGAAAATAATAATCCTTGTTGATTGATTCCCACCACGATTCATAGTACAAAACGAAATGATCAGAACGGTTGCTTCAGATGGAACTATCTTTTATATATCTTATGCACACTCTATTATTGGAACCATTATGATTATTACTTCTTAATTCTCAGTTTATGTTATAGTCATTTAGGTTTTTGCTCAACACAAAAAAATGCCAGAGTAGTTGAGAAATTTATGCATAGCAGTGGTTAAGAGAAAAGATAGTAAAACAAAATATAACAAATTCAAAAATTCAAAAAAAAAAATTCAAAAAAATTCAAAAAATTCAAAAAAACCAGAAATTGATACGTGACGTTGACTCTAACACCGTCTGATCAAAGATAACGGTGAGAAACAAATTGAGTCATTTTTAAGAAAATGATAACCAAATTGAGACAACGAAAAAACTTGAGAACCAAATTGAAATTTCATGACAAATAGAGAGATCAAAAGAGTAATTTAACCTAAAAAAGATTGGATATTGAAAAAAAAAATAATTTAAACTTTTTTTAATATAATTAAAACTCTGCAAAACATATATATACATCTTAGTTATGATTAATAATGTTACATTTTTCCAAGAAATTTGTAAAAACATTTTTACAAGAAAGCTGACTTTTTGGAGGGACATGTTATGATTAATTAAAAAAAAAATACCAAAAGGAGGACAAGCAAAGACAAATGGTTGAAAATGTAATTAAAAGGAGTTGCAGAAGATGAAGCAAATTTCAAATTAATAAACAAATTTCAAAATCTCGATCATTTCAACAAACCTAATCTTGTCATCATTCCTCTAACATGAGGGAGAAGATTTTGTGACATAGAAAAATTGTTGTCGGGCAATGTTTTATTTTAATAAGGTTTGAGTTCTCTAAGTGATAATATATATAGTATTACATGCCATTATTATAGCATATCCTTCTCCTCGGCATTTTGTAAGGAAAACACTAACCAGAGTACTTAACGGGTAATTAACCCTAATCATGGCATTCTCTTGCAGTTATATATATTTTTTTCATGTTGGAACGTGTTTGCCACTTTTCTGAATAACAAAAACACTACGATGAATTCTCTTCGGTGAAAAGTACCAGGAACAACAAAGTTAATTAATTGGATAAAATAAATAATCAAAAAGTATAACCAGTTCAACTTTTTTATTTTTATTTTGTTTTTTGTAAATAAAGAAAGTTTTTGGAAGTAAACAAAATCTTTGTCGTTGAAAGCATTAATTAAATTAAGAGTGTACTAAATTGTAGTGTTGTGCAATGGTAGCATATGCTGAAGAGGTGGTTGGTGATATTAAGCATCTTCGTACAGTAGCAGTGCTGTCTCATGAACTGGTCCCAACAAATTAAATGCTAATTAACATGAGAATGGTATATTCTCATGTATACGCATGCATAACTAAAGTACGGTCAATACAATTATTTGAAGAAAGTACACTTAAAAAGATCACTAACAACATTTGCACATTAATTAATTAAACTACTAATTAAAAGGATTGTGTATAATACCTAAACTATGAATTGTACTCTTTCAGGAGTTTACATTATTCCTACTAGATTTTCCACTAGTTAGGAGGACCTTTCTCCTAAAAACTAATTTCCAAGAATATTCGAATCATTTTTCTAACAAGAGAATTTATTTTTAAATTTGTTTTTAATTAATTAATAATTAATTTAATGTCTAATTGTAATTTTTTACTCATAATAGTGATATTTTGGTAACTAATAATTTTTTATTTTGTAAATAGGTTTATAAATTAGTTATTATAATTACTAATAACTTTTAATCACTAAAATCGGTTGTTAATGAGATATATTTTTGTAGTGGAACGTGTCAAACCAAAATTCTAATGTAAAAGATGATCCAAATTTTGGGATACGATATCTTTTAAATGGTGATAATGTTAATTTAATGAAAGAAAACAAATTCATTCATTTAGATCATATTTGAGCTCAATTGAGTGAAAATATATATATATATATATATATATATATATATATATATATATATATATATATATATATATATATGAACCAAAGTGAGTCACGTGACTAAATATAGAAATAAAATCATTAATTAAATTTTTTTTATGTTTGCTGAAATTAGGTTTTTTTCTTATAAAAAATGTATGGTCACATGGTAATAAAACCCATTTTTGTAAATTATGAGATCAAGCAAGAGTCTGGAAATGAAATAAAATTTAGTGTCTGAGAGCAAACGTGAGTGTTCTTATCTGCGCATGTTTATGGAACACCATTTTCTTAATAAAAACTTGTCATTGAACTGTGCACACAAGCAAAATAGACACGGTTGTGTTGTTTAAAATGGAACATGAAAAAACCAGTAAGCAAAGGTTTAGACAGCTTCATATCATAAATAAACAACTTGTGATCTTTTCATAAAATCTAATTGTAAAGATCAAGTGCACACTTCTTTTTTTAAGTTTGTTTAGGCAAGACGGTGCAACTTTACACGTTGCTAAAAGTTTGAAAAAGTTTTTCTTGAAAAACTTCTTAGAACTCTGATAAAAAAAAATAAAATCTGAGTTCATCTTATGTAATCAATTTGTCTTTGAACGTCTTATTACTTGCTTTTTATGTGAATTAAGTTGATGAATTTATTTATTTTTACTTTCTTCAAAACTGTTCGGTAATTTGAATTTGCAATGGAAAAGTAGGGTTTAAACTATTCTGATTCAATAGAACTATGCAGTTTCCTAAAACTTAATATTAAACAAAAACCTACCAACAATATAAGCATAATCTACATCAAATTACACTCAAATAATTCAACATTGTTTTCTTCAAAAGTAAGTATCATTTAAGGTGATCGAAATTATTTTAACATTAACTTTCACACTGAGCACATAGTTTTCTTCTCTTTTTTTCTTGAACAAATTAAGCTAAATGGTGGATTTGTGAAATATGAGTTATCTATTGGATATACTTTTTGTTTTGCTAACATTTTTCTCCGAATGTGATAAAGATAGTATATATCTTTTGCTTTTATTTATATTGATATAAATATCATATATTTGATATTTTTTTTATTAGTATCAAATATTTTGTTTTATTAGATTTTAGTTTTCTTGATGAGACATTATATTCTATGTATTGAATAAGGTTCTAATAAATCAGGAAGCAAATTCTTTTTGATTTGTTTCTCACCAAACACTTCTTTTCATATTTGTACGCGTTTTTATACGTATTTCTTTTCTCATGACTTATACAAACTAACAATGAGAAAATATAAATTTGTAGAATCTCTTTCGTATGTAAAAACATGGTAAAATTTGTTTCTTGAAAATTAGAAAGAGAAAGACATAAATAAGTAAAATATTTAGAAGCATAGATGTTTTCTTTTAATATTACATTATAAGGATATGATCAAAATTCACTGAGATCATGTGGAAAGTAAAGATCTATATATGAACATAGGTAAGATTTAAGGTTTAGGATTTAAGGTTTAGGGTTTAAATAACAGTTTACAAAGACAAATATATTGTATTTTAAAACCAATTAATAAAAAATAACTCATTCAAAATAAATGTGTTAATATTTTAATCATGTTTTTTTTAATGTTTTTAATTTAAATTATAGTATAGCGGGTACGAATATTCATTGGTACGAATACTATAATACTTGTAATCATCCCGTTAACATGCAAGTATAATATCCGCACCCGTTATCCGTGGATATTCATTTATAATATTTATTTCTTACTCGTTGCGAATTTTATTTGTGAGTATCGGGAGTACAGTTTTCTTTTTTACACATGTTAGTCAATTAACCAAATTTCACTAAAATCAAATATAAATATGAAAAATAAAAATATATGAACAGATGTCAATCAATCAAATTTCCTTAAAATCAAATATAAATATGAAAAATAAAAATCTATGAACACAAGACAATCAATCAAATTCTACTAATTTAATATAAATATTAAAGAACTAAATAAAAAATAGAAACAAATGCTTGCGGTTAGTTTATAAATCAGAAACAATTTTCAAATGTAAAAAAAGAAGAGTTTATTGTCTCATATACTTACTTTCATTATTTCTAATTAATAGTTTTAAATATATTTATTATTAAACATAGTTTATCATTTTTGTAAGCTATGATGCACCGATACTTAATTTAAGTATCCATGTTTGATGTGCACTTGTGTCTGATATTTTATGATACTTTAGTGATACTTATCAATAAAATATCTAATTTATACAACAATAATATTTTTATAATGATAAGAATTTATAATTTTTTTATCTTAACAATTTTAATACATATGATTTTAATTTGGATTCACACAACAACACTCATATATTCAATGGCAGACTATGATGCACGGATACGATACGTGTATCAGATATGACATATATCTGATACGTGTATCAGATACAACATATATTTGATACGTGTATCAGATACGACATATATCTGATATGTCAATATGTTTATTTTGAAAATAATAGGATATGATACGTGATAGATATGCGATGTATGAATATTAAAAATGTACAATAATTCTTAAAAACATAATAAATATATGATTGTTATTATGTGTATCCAAATTAAAACCATATGTACTAAAGTTGTCAACATAAAAAATATAAATTATTATCATCATAAAAGTATCATTACAAGAAAACTCTTAAATAATGATCAATTTTAATGACAAAAAATACGTTAGAGACTAATTTCCTAATTAGAGACCGATTTAGATATCAATTATTTTGGTAGTCAAAAACTCTGTAATTAATGTTAGTGACCAATTTAGAAACCAATTAATTTGGTAATCAAAATCTTGGTAGCTAATGTTATAGTGACTAATTTAGAAACCAATTCATAATAAAAACTATTTTAATTATCAATTTAGAAACCAATTATAATTTTTTGGAACCTAAATTGATCACTATATAATGACTAATTATTTTTTGTTACTAAATTTGGTCATTATTCAATGATTTTCTTGTAGCGTACTACGACTTTATAAATTGATACCTCACAGATAATTATTGATAAAGTATCATAAAGTATCAGATACAAACATGTATTAGACATGGATACGTGACCCAAGTTAAAGTATTGGTGCATCATAGGTGGCAAAGCTTAAAGTTAGTATAGGGGGGCCATGGTTCGCCCTAGATCTTTTTTTTCAAATTATATGCTATATATATTATATTAATATAAATTAAATTAGTTAAAATTTTATTTCTTTTATAAAGTACTAGTATAAATATAGACATTATCTCGCCTGTATGTACGTATTTTCTAAATATATATGACATTATATTAGTAGGTGATAAATATATATGATATTATATTAGTAGGTGATGTATTGTAATATCACTAGATTAGTAAATTTATATTTATTAAAAACAAAGTTGAATAAAGGGAGGGAAGAAGAGAAAATAACTGTTAATGAATAAAAAAGGAAGAAAAAAATAGTTGTTAGAATAGTTTTATAGAACACATGTATAAATAACTGTTAGTCTTTAAAAATAAATAAATAATTATATTGTAAATGGTAAATTAGAAATTGTTGCTGATTAAGTGTTTCTGTAATGTTTTTGATGATGTCCATAATAGCATGACAATGGTTAACATGACATGTATGTGATAATCTGAAATGTAGACATTGGTTAACATGACAATGGTTAATCTGTTGCCCCGATAGTCGACTAGCCAACTAATGTAGTCGACTAGGCTCGTGCTGACCGCAGCTGATTTATAAAATCAGATCACTGCACCTTTTGTTTTCAGAGTTGTTCAACCCAAAGAAAGAAAGAAAAGTGTGGAATATCTTCTTGGAGCAAATTTTGTAGCAAGGGCTTAAGTGTTCATCAAGAATGATCATCAAGATCAAATGAAGAGGGTGTAATATTGACATCAAAGTTGTGTACTAAATCAGGTGTTATTGTTCCATTACTATCACTATTTTTGTATTAGTTTCTCGTAGTTTCTTGAATCTGAAATTCTATGTGTTATCACTATGATTGTGGTAATTGTGTGTAATTGCTTGGAGCATTACAATTTGCACATTTCTTGAAGGGGTGTTTTCAAGGAAGTGTGATTTTAGAGTTTAGGAATTGCATAGGTGTTTCTTGTATTCCTTCACTTGTTGATATAGTGAAATTTCTAGTGAGGAAAGCTAGAGACTGGATGTAGATTCATTTGAATCGAACCCGTATAAATCTTGTTGTCTCTTTTGCTCTCTTTCATTCTCTTTTAATTTTGACATAGTATAAATGCTCTAAACATTAAGCATCTAATCACACTATTTTAATTGATTCAACAAGCAAAAGTTTTATCAAAACAGTTTCAAAATTGCTAAAATTGGGTAAAATTTGAAAAACCAATTCACCCCTCTTGGTTGTGAAATATTGGTGCATCAAATCTAACAGAAATAAGTAATTGTGGACACAAGATAGAATCCACTTTATATATATATATATATATATATATATATATATATATATATATATATATATATATATAGATAACATTTAATGTTAATAAATAATAAAACATATTGGATATGTGTTGTATTTGGTACACTTATCGTATCTGTGCATCCTAGTTTTTAAGTATAGTTATAATTATATTTAAAAGATTGTTTTAAAATATATAATTTTTAGAATTTTGAGTTATTTCTCTAGTTATTTTAAAATTAAAATGCTTAAATGGTATATTTATTTCTAAATTATTATTTTAATTACAATTTTTAATTTCATTATGTATTTTGTATTAAATCATTGAATTTTGTTTTATATTTTAATATATTTTCAATTAAGTTCAAAATTAATTACAAATACATTTAAAAATAATTATATTATTATATTCATTATAACATTGAAAAAAAAAAGTAGTTGAACATAAAAGTATTAAGGAATAATAATGGAAAAATTTAAGTAAATATACTATTATTATTTTTTTAAAGTATAATATTTAGTTGCTAAAATTAATATTAAAAATAAGAATATCATTAAAATAAAATTATAATATAAAAAAATTGAAAGGAAGAAAATTAAATAAATATGAAAATGATGTTTTATGCTAAATATTTGTGAACAATATTTTTATCGTTAAACATAAGGCATCAATATATGCAACCAGTTATAATTGTTGTATAAAACCATTGGTATTGTTAGAAATTAAAAAGGAAATAAAAATAACAAAATAGAATCAAACTTGATATAGTTAGAAGGGCCAAAAGTATTCGTATGAAAATAAAACATTAAAGTATTCCTTTGACTGTGGAAAATATATCAACTTAGTTATAATAAGTATGAGGTGTACAATATTTAGTAACATTATTAGAAAAGAGAGATATTCAGTCCTAAATATTATTAATATTAGTAGGCATAATATGTTTTCTGAAATTATTCGATATTGTGAATATGCAACTGTTTGGCAGGTTTCACTTTGACGTTACTTTTAGTTTTTACCAAAATAAAAATAAAATAGAGACAGCTCTATCAAACATTTGTTAGAAATGTGTACCATTTAATTTTTTTTATTAAGTTTATGGCCTTTTCCGATAATTCAAGGTTGAAATAAATAGTTGCTAGTGACTATAATGCAATATGTTAAGAAATGAACTTTAAATCTAATTTAATTCTACAAAACTGGTTAGTAAAGTGATATTTGCACCCTCTTATATACTATGAAATCGTGTGGAACTTCCAACACACCCCCTCATGTTAAGGTATATATATTTGGTGTGTGAGACTATACATTAATGGGTAGTCCAATAGCAGCCTGATAGTAGCTGGAATAACAAGTCCAATAGACAACAAACTTTCCGATAGCGGGTGGCACAATTGGTTGAACAAAGGATAAATCTCGCTAGGATAGACTTTAACTCATGACTCTGATACCATGTTAAGAAGTAGACTTTAAGCATAACTCAACCCCACAAAACACGCTTGTAAGATAAGGTTTGCACCCACTTACATACTATGAATTCGCCTTATCTCTGGCCAATGTGGGACTTCCAACAAATAAACTTTACATGGCATTCAAATGGAAGAAAAAGTAATACATAACTTCAACTTCCCGCTGCTCATCAATAGAGAAAATGGATCCTTTTTTCTTTCTTTCTAAATTTTAGGACTAAGGCAAAAAAAATTAGTAGGCTTGGCCAAGCGAGGAATGAAATATTTTTTTTCTTTTCGTGACTCTAGCATTAATCACATAGCATGACATGTTTTCGACATATTACATCAGTGCATATTAGATTGGTTGTGGAACCGATCTAATATGTGTTCCAGAATTGATCTAATATGTCTATTTTGTACTAGTGAATTTTTTTCACTTAAAAGCGTAAAAGTCCAAGTTTCACAATTCAATTATGATTTAGTCCATTAGGTTTTTACCATAAGAAAAGTGATGCATCATGCAATAATCTTTCCATCGAAAATCAAATTCACGACCTTGAATCTAATACAAATTGAGTGTTTACTATTAGGACAAAATTTATTACAATAAAAGTTATTAAGAATAGTTAAGATACAACTATTTCTACCAAAAAGCATAGTAATTCAACTGTGTGATTCTATTGTGAGTTGATACACGTGGTCTCTATTATGGGACAATTGATTCCTCTTTCAACATTTGTAATGTTCCAAATTGGTTATCGTGAAACACAAATATGTCATTATATATATGATGATTTCAAGTTTCAGAAAACCCAAACATCATATAGATATGGTTAAAATATCTTTTTGGTCCGTATTTTCGTCAAGTATTTTCAAATAAGTCCTAATTCAGGTTGTGTGTTCAAATAGGTCCCAATTTTCGTCAATTTTGTTCAATTGGGTCCTTTTTTGCTAACACTGTTTAAATCATTAACGGTCATGAACAGTGACTGCCACGTGTCACTTCGTGATTTTTTTTAATTTTTTTAAATGTACACGTGTAACCCCAGTAGCGTGCCACGTGTCACTTCGTGGTTTTTTTGAATTTTTTTTAAAATTTTATTAAAATGTCCACATGTCAACCTAGTAGTATACCACGTGTCAAAGTCAATGTTCTATATCCAATTTGGTCCCTATATTTATTATTTTTGTTCAATTTAGTCCCAATTTTTGTTAACATTAACCAATTTGGTCCCTCTCCAAATTGAAACCAAAATTAATTTTTATATTAAAATTCACATTTTTTATTAAATATTTTTATATAATATATTAAAATTCACATCATTATAACTTTGATATAAAAATTAAATTTGGTCACATCTTCGATAGGGACAAAATTGGTCAATTGTAAACAAAATTGAGACTAAATTGAACAAAAATAACAAATATTAGGACAAAATTGAAAAGAAAACATTGACTTTGACACGTGGCAGGCTACTGGGTTGACACGTAGACATTTAAAAAAATTCAAAAAAAAAAATAAAAAAGTTCAAAAAAAATTAAAACAAAAATTCAAAAAAATCATGAAGTGACACATGGCACGCTACTGGGTTGACACGTGGACATTTAAAAAAAATTAAAAATTTAAAAAAAAATCAAAAAAGAATAAAAAAAAAAAAACCGTGAAGTGACACGTGACAGTCACTGTTCATGGCCGTTAATGATTTAAACGGTGTTAGCAAAAAAGGACCCAATTGAACAAAATTGACGAACATTGGGACCTATTTAAACATAAAACCAAAATTAGGACTTATTTGACAAAACTTGACGAAAATTGGGACCAAAAAGGTATTTTAACCTATAAATATTTATATAAGCACATTGATAAGTCTCATAAAAGGCACATGGGTAACCTCTTGAGGGGCTCATGGCAGATAAGTAATTTGTCCACGAACTTTTAGCCTTACGCTCTACGACGCTAAGGCTAAGGGGGTTGTGTGGTGTTAAGCCCAATATTGATATGTCAATGTTTAGTTTTGGTATAAAAAAACTTTTAGCCTTATGATCTATGATGCTAAGGCAAGATAGTTGTGTGGTGTTAGGCCCAATGTTGATTGGGTCAATAAATCTAAAGTTGATTGGGTCCTTAAGACCAATACTCATAGATATGATAGTTAAAATGTCGACTTGATTGATAATCATTAGGATGATTATACATAGAAGATAAAATGTCGAATAAAGAAGACATTAAAGACATGATATTGGAATGAATAGAGGGTTCTTTATGACAATAAAACTGAAAGGAATTCAAAAGGGTGGGGGATGATGAGTATAAAGAGACTCTAAGAAATAGGAAAATGACATAACAGTTTGAATCCTCTAACAGATAGAATCTTATGCATTTTGACTAGAACAATAAATGATTTATGGCTTTTTTCAGAAGAAAGAAGTTGAAGTGTTTAAAAATGAGAAACAACAATAAATTAACTAAAGGGTCATCACAAACATATTGCATAGATTTTATTTTCACATATGGTGTTCCCAAGTTATTCTAATGTACTACGTAGAATGAGTATATTGTTCATATTGCCTTACCAAGAGGCTTCAAGGACATTACCCAATTTTGTAGGAAAATCTCAAATCGTTCCCTTTTTTTATGTCTTAATTTAGTTTCTATTTTGAGAAATTTGATGCAATCATGTCCTCTTTCCGTGTTGGGTCCTTTCCATTAGTATTGTACTAATAACATTAAATATGTGTCACATGTTTGTTCATGTTTTTTCTTAATATTAAATTTAAAAAAAAATCACGTGTTTAAGTTGTAGGCATGCCACGTGGTAGTGTGATGTGGTAGTGATAGTGCCACGTGTTAGTATCATGCCAAATGTCATTGTCTTAGGCTCAATTCAATTTAGTCCCATTTTTTTTAAAAAAATTGAGCAATTTTGTCTCTCTCTAAATTAAAATCAAATTTAATTCTTGTAAAAATGTTATAAAAATATTTTTACTAAAATTCATATTTTTATTAAATATTTTTAAAAAGATTAAGTTTATTTATATTTTACATTAAACTTTATTTAAAATTTTATTCATATTGTAAACTTATTTGTTTTAAATTCTTATAATATTGTTTTAAATTATTTTAAAATTTTATTTTTAAATTTACAAAATTATTATTTTTAAACTAACTCAAGCACTTGTTTAAAAATTATTGAATTTTACATATTTTAAAGTATACATTTATTTAAAAAAATCGAAAAAGTTGATAATTTTTTTTTATGAAATGCAATTGATAAACAAGTTTAGCATATTTGTTAGTTGAAATTAATTTTTTAATTTTTTCTTTTAACATTACTTTTTATTAACAACTTTAAAACAACTTTAAATAAAATTTAATATAAAATATAAATTTAAATAAACTTAATTTTGTTAAAAATATTTAATAAAAATATTTGCATAACATTGATATAAAATCAAATTTAGTTTTATTGGAGAGGGAAAAAATTTGGGATTGAATTGATACAAAACAAAAATACAAGATCAAATTGAGACTAAGACAATAACACTTGGCGTGACAGTGACAACCAGCATTGTCATTGCCACATCACACTTCCACTACCATGTGGCATGACATCATCTTAACACATGACAAATTTTTTTATTCTTTTTAAATTTAAAAAATTAAAAAAAATAAAAGAAACCATGAACTGACATGTGACGTCTTTTTAACATTTATAGTACAGTACTAACAAAACTGACCTATTTGCATCAAAATTTTCAAGATAGGGACCAAATTGAGACACATAAAAAAAGGGAGACCGATTTGAGATTTTCCTACAAAAATTAAGATGAATGAAATTATTTAACCAAGAGTAAATTATTCATGCGTACATCATCTTGCTTAAATACAAAACAATGTTTTCTTATAATTTGTTTGAATAAGATATTTTAAGTGAGAAATTCACTTTTGTAGAGAATTTGAAATGTTTTATGATGAAATATATTGTTTAGACAATAAAATTTTAGACAGGTTCAAATTTTAGAATTTCATTAAAGTGATTGAATTACTTAAAATTTAAAAATGTCAAATTTCACATGAAAATTAAGAATTTGAAATTCTTCATATTCTCAAATTTATATTTTGGTGTTCCTAGTTTGGATTGACTAGGTCCAGGTCGATTCAACTCGACTTGAACCCAAGTAGACTTGGCTCAATCTCACCTAGGATCAACCCAACTTAGTTGGGCATAACCCCGACTTGATATCTTGGCCTAACATGACTCTAATTGAACAAGGCCAAACTTGACCCAATTTGTCATATTCCCACATGAGCCTAACTCGACCGACCCAGCTAAACCTGATTGAACGTGACTCGATAGGAGCCTAAGCTGACTTAGGCTCGGGTTAACTCTCCTCAACTTGAGGTTCGATCATATCCTTGATGTTTGTTTGAGGATCCAAGTTGACCATGCAACCACTTCCTGCCTTCTTAGTACCCTTATCATCTAATAAGAGGTCATTTTGAGACCTGTTGCATAACATTTCCTCATTGTTTTTTGTTCGACATGTACCGTCACAATATTCCCTTTGTCCTAATGGAACCTCATCACCAAGTGAGGAATTGATACTATTGCTGATAGGGGAATCAAGCATGGTCCTCCCAATAGAATGTTATATAAAGTGTTGGCTTCTACTAGTAGATACCTGACCTTTATCTTTTTACTTCTCCTCTCTTCCTTGAATCGAGTCCTTAAGTCTTTATAACCTCAAGTATTAAATTACTCTTCCGAGAAGTTGATAATCTTCTTGGTGTAATGTTGGATCAAGTCTTCAAGTATTCATAGTTTGAGGGAGGTTTTCCAACACATGATATTCATTGAACTCCCCTAATAAATCATGGTTTTTTACCGCAAAATTGGCCAACTCTTTGAATATGACCATGGGGTCATCTTGATTGAGGTCGAGGGAGTGGAAATATTTATTTGTGAACATGATCGAAAACATGCTCTGCATAACCATCTCCGTTATGTTTATAAATTTAAGCATTCAGAGATGTCTCATCCGGCCAAGGAGGTTAAGCAAAGCTGCCTGATATTGTATTGATTACTCCCCTCAACAGTCACTTTCGACTTCTACTCTTATTGTGGCTTCACTTCGCTCTTCGTCGGTCTTTTTCGTGCCTCTTTGGCTCTCAATATGATTGTTGAAGGCTCCCTTCATTCTTGACAAACCTCTTTAGGTGGTTGCATGAACTAGCTCTTCAATTTTATCTTTAAGGGCTATACATTCTTCCATGCTATATATGAGAGGGTTCGATAGTATCAACAATGTTTGTTCTCGTCCGCATTTGAGGCATCAAGACCTTCTAAAATGGAAGTAGGAGTTTTGCGCTAAGAGATTCGTCGAGTATCCAAGACCGACTCTTGTTGAAAGTCAGTTTCTTGCAAAGGCCACGAAAAGGGGCATGGCCTTAACACTTGTTATGATATTGACAAGTGTACCAAATTGCACAAGTAATAAAGTGGAAAGTCCATATATCATTTTCCCAAAAGTTTCGCGTCTGTTCAGAAAAATTATGATTATTTACTAATTAAGGCTAAAAACTTTGAAATAATTAAAACTATTGATTTTTAATAAGATGATTCTAAATTCTAGACAACAATTAAATTGATGAAATTAACTAGACTTCATCGGGATTGGATCTCATTTTCCAATTCAATATAAAAACACTAAGTAATATACTTCCAGTTTTTACTCTAGCAATTAAACTACAAGCTAGCAAGCCCTAATTTCTCAAAGGGTAATCTCAACCTTACTAATAAAAATTCAAATCCCTTAGATGTTTTTACCAAAATTTTGCATTAAATTCATATGTTTAAATTGACTAATTGGTAAAACTCTATGTCTAGAGGGAAAATCTATTAGTTATTCTATTTTAAACGTTCTAATCAATAATCATGCAATTAAGAGAAATAATAGAACACATGAGTAATGGAAAAGAAGTATATTGAATAGTAGAAATCACAAAGAGTAAAGATACATTACGTTCAACCCTAATGAATAAGGGAGTTAGTTAGCCCTATACATTATAAGCACTAGAAAAGGGGTAGATGATGAAAATAATGGTGATGATGTGTGACTCTAGCCTGCGAAATGTGCCTCTATCGTCTCTCCCTTAGGTAGAGTTGTCAAAACAAGCCACCTGGCCTAACCCGGCTCGGCCTAACTCGAGTTAGTCGCTTAGTGAGTCAACCCAACTCGACTCACTCATTAGCGAGTCAATAAAATTTTAACCTGGCCTAGCCCATCATGGGTTGGTGGGTTAAACGAGTTGACTCACTGGTTCACTTAATTAAAAAAAGTACATTTTTTCCTCAGTCCCAAAAAAAGTAAATTCTAATAAAAATACAATCCAAATACAATATAAAATGATGCTAGATTCCAAATACAAACCAAAATCACAAAAATACAAATTACCAATGTGTTGGCTAAAAAAAACAATCCAACCTACCCAAATGCAAAACCCAACATAGCAAAAAAATACTTGTGTGACCCTTTATCTGCGGGTTGGTGAGCCAATTCGACTCACCATGGGTTCAACCCAGGCGAGCTGGGTTCTTGGTGGGCCGGGTAAAAAATTAACTCGTAATGAAATTTGTAAAAAAAATTTAACCCAAACTGGCCTGAACTTGTGGTGGGTCGGGTTGGCTCACAAGTTCTAACCCTTTTTTACTACTCTACCCTTAGGGTTAGATCTTTATTCCTTAAAAGATTATTTTTTAATTTTGTGACTCATTCTATTTGAAGATTTTCTTAATGTGCAAGTCATTAGGCGACTTGGGCCTTCTCGGTGGGCGAATTGAGTTTGCTCGCTAGGGAAATGGGTTGAATTGGACTAGGCATGAAATTTGTACTCGTATAATCGATTTTGATAGATGCTTTGTATGGACAAACGTGTGATTGTTGTATATGTTGAGTTGTATTCGATTTGAGTAGGGATGGAAACAGGGCGGAGCGGGGACGAGTTTCGTTATCTCATACCCATCCTCGTCGAAAAAATTTAGCCTCACCCTCATACTCAAACTTAACGGGTATCAAACTTTTGTCGCATCCCCATCCCCACCAGGTAATGGGTATATACTAGTACCTATACCTATACCCGCTTTCTTACTATTTCAATATTAATAAATTAATTTTTATAAAATAATAAAAAATTACAACAAAGAAAACATAATATTATCAAATATTCAATATTAAGATGAGGGTTGTTTCTTCAATATCAAATATTTAGAACGAAATTATATTATAATTGTATATATTTCAAATTAGAATACCAAATAAAATTTCATGAGAACCAAAACATCTATTAAATATGCAAACATTAATGAATTCTAGTTGATAAATTTTAAATTTAAAAAAAATATATAAAAGGAAAAAAATATTCAAATTTAAAATATATGTTAAATGTTTGTTTACTTCAATTTTTAAAATTTTAATGTATCTCTTTTTTATACACTAATAAAAATTATAATACATCACTTGATCAAAATAACACAAAGAACAAAAATTAAAAAATTAAACTAATAATAATAAAATTATAACGTAGATATTGTATTTTTTGAACTACACCATATGTTGGATGGTGATAAAAATTTATTACAATTACATTAAAATTTTATATTATAGTTGTCACAACCGAAATCGCGACGGGATGACGAACCAAAAAATAAAATTTGTAAAAAAAAAGTTTGGTGTCGCCACCATAGTTATTATAGGAAACTATGGAAAACAAAAAAAAAGAGTAAGGTATACGAAAACAGAGATTGGGGATACAGAAATTAATTACGCATAGGGAAGGTGTTAGCACCCTTACAACGCCCTAAGACGGTACCTTTAATTAAAATACAAATTGATGTGGTCTCCTTTAAATATTTATTTAAAAAAAAGAAATAAAAGAAATAAAATAAATAAAATAAAATAAATTAACAAATTAACAAATTAAATAAATTAACAAATTAAATAAATTAACAAATTAAATAAATTAACAAATTAAATAAATTAACAAATTAAATAAATTAACAAATCAACAAATTAACAAATTAAATAAATTAACAAATTAAATAAATTAACAAATTAAGTAATTAGCAAATTAACAAATTAAATAAATTAACAAATTAACAAATTAAATAAATTAACAAATTAACAAATTAACAAATTAACAAATTAAATAAATTAACAAATTAAATAAATTAACAAATTAAATAAATTAACAAATTAACAAATTAACAAATTAATAAATTAACAAATTAAATAAATTAACAAATTAAATAAATTAACAAATTAAAGAAATTAACAAATCAACAAATTAACAAATTAACAAATTAAATAAATTAACAAATTAACAAATTAACAAATTAACAAATTAACAAATTAACAAATTAACAAATTAAACAAATTAACAAATTAAATAAAATAACAAATTAACAAATTAACAAATTAAATAAATTAACAAATTAACAAATTAACAAATTAAATAAATTAAATAAATTAAATAAATTAACAAATTAAAAAAATTAACAAATTAAAAAAATTAACAAATTAACAAATTAAACAAATTAAGTAATTTACAAATTAACAAATTAAAAAATTAAATAAACTATCAAATTAAATAAATTAACAAATTAACAAATTAACAAATTAAATAAATTAACAAATTAAATAAATTAAGAAATTAAATAAATTAACAAATTAGAAAATTAATAAATTAACAAATTAATAAATTAATAAATTAACAAATTAGCAAATTAAGAAATTAATAAATTAATAAGTTAACAAATTAACAAATTCATAAATTAATAAATTAACAACTTAACAAATTAACAAATTAATAAATTAAAAAATTAAAAAATTAAAAAATTAATAAATTAACAAATTAATAAATTAATAAATTAATAAATTAATAAATTAATAAATTAATAAATTAATAAATTAATAAATTAATAAATTAATAAATTAATAAATTAATAAATTAATAAATTAATAAATTAATAAATTAA
>Ga0214542_1002148_pt1 | contig 40820 bp, 22 predicted proteins | sample CNSS1metaG_FD_160096 | JGI IMG/M metagenome (GOLD analysis project Ga0214542, IMG submission 160096) | Root nodule microbial communities from cowpea collected in UCLA plant growth center, Los Angeles, California, USA - CNSS1 | ecosystem: Host-associated > Plants > Roots > Nodule | place: USA... | reverse complement strand
ACCAGAAAAAGTGTCTGGTTGTTGAGGAAACATGTTGTATGTGTATGGAACTTGCTGGAATGGAGTATGTGAAGACATTGGTTGTGATGCATCCAAGTATGGTGGAAAAGGAAGTGGTTGAAAACCCAGTTGACCAAAGGACTGGTATTGAGGTTGTTGAACATATGAAGAAGACCCAACATGCTGATAAGGAGTGTGTGGTGGAGGTTGGGTAGACTCTTGTGGCATATCGTACTGTAATATAAAATTAAAATATTAAGTTCACCTACCTTGTACTCATGTAATGGTTATTTGCTCATCCTTCCATTTACAGCCTTCAACATTCGTGGACCCTGTCTATAGTCTCCAAAATATTTTCAAGGCCTATGAGGAGCAATTTCAGCCTGTTCAAAATGAAGATTATTGGTCTACTTATACTGGTCCAAGTTTAATGCCTGGCCCTCACATGCGACACAACAAACCAGGAAGACGAACTACAACTCGTATCCACAACGAAATGGACCATTCGTTGCCAAATAAACCAAAGAAATGTTCTTTTTGCAGAAGTATTGGTCATAATAGAAGCAACTGCCCAAATAAATAGTGAAATTTTATTTTATGTAACTCTCGTATCTTTGGTTTACCAACTTTGTTGTTCACTTTTATTTTAATATATATCAACTAAAAAATTATTGGATCTTATATATTTGTTATTAAGAAACTCTTTTTTTTTCTTTTCTTTACTTTTTTATATCTCGGTACAATACAAATTTTAACTTTTTTATTCAATTTAATTTTATCATAATTCAATATTTTTTCTCTTTTCAATTTTTCTTCTTACAACTATGAAGTCGTGCCATTATGACCAGACTTCCTTTATACCGAAAACACTAAAGTCGTGCCATAATGGCAAGACTTTCTTGAAACCTAATACTGAAGTCGTGCCATTATGGCAAGACTTTCTTAATAACCCAATAGTGAAGTCGTGCCAATATGGCAAGACTTTCTTAAAACCCTAATACTGAAGTCGTGCCATTATGGGAAGACTTTCTTAAAACCCATTACTGAAGTCGTGCCATTATGGGAAGACTTTCTTAAAAACCCATTACTGAAGTCGTGCCAATATGGCAAGACTTTCCTTGTTATGAAGTCGTCCCATTATAGGACGACTTTGATTATTCTCGTAATTAATTTAAGTGAAGTTGTCTCCGATTGGCACGACTTCATGAAAAATATTGAAGTCTCTTCAATTTGAGACGACTTCAGCTCAAATTAACCAAAGTCGCCTTAATTTGGCACGACTTCTTTAAGATGAAGTCGCTCCATCTTCTCACGACTTACCTCTGCCGAGAATTAAAAAAAAAATCTGCACCATTTTAGAAAATTGGAAAAAAAATTGGCCCACTTTGGGAAAAAAACCAAATTTAAAAAGTAAAATTACGTGTCAAAGTTACAATTATGAACTCAATGTCACTTTCCTTTGTCTTTTAGTACTTCTCTTCTCTGAACCTATATAAACTTATAATGTCTTAACTTTATTTAAATTTTATATTTGTGGTTTATCCAAATGATCATATGTTACACATAAACAAAAGAGAATGTAGATAAGAGAGTTGAGAATCAGTAAGACTATGGATTAGAGTGTAGTTGTTATATAGGTATTAATGTTCGAGTTGTATAGATCCTCCATTTGTTGAAAATTATATATACATCCTCTTAAAGTTTATCTATATTATCAATGAGGACCATAAATACCAATTGTATGCCCGGGTGTTTGTTTATTGCTTAACACCTAACTTGATAATTAGGGTAAATATGCTAAATAGGGATGCTACCATTATTATTTTTATTATGCTTTTTTTTATCTTTTACAAAAAAGCATGAATACAAAATTATATTTATTAATTATTATAATTATTTATAAAACAACTAATTAGTGTTTTAAAGAATTAAATTTTAGATTGTGAAAGAAAGTGATTATTAAAATATAAATAAAAAATTACAAACGTTAATAATTTTAATAAACTGATATTATTATGTTAAACTTTCATGTCTAACTACTGTAAATAATATTATTTAATCATAGTATTATTATAATTAATTTTTATCTGGACGAAAATTACGATTAAATTTTAAAATAAATATAACATGATTATATTTGATTAAAATGTTCACATTTTATAAAATAAGGTAAGATTTTTTTTAAAATTAGTTTTTTTAAATATTAATTTCTAGTTATGATAGATTTTCATAATATTTTCTTCGTAATTAAATAATTATTGAATATAGGAGAGAAAATATTATAATATTTAAAATTGTATCGTAATTTAAAATAAAATAGAACATGAAAATTAAAAGTAATAGGTTGTGTTTGGACGAGGTAATTTAGAATGATAATTCATTTATTTGAAGAATTTAAAATTCTTTACACTAAAATAATTTGTTTGGATAAACTAATTAGTAAGAAATTGAAATTTAAAGTTTTTTAAACATATTTCAAATGCAAGAAATAAAAGAATTAGAAATACTTTAAAAATGTAAGAAATTTGAAATTTCACTCTTTTATTCTACTCACGAAGGTTGAGTTGTGTTAATTCAGGCTAAAAGTCCAGTCAAGTTGACTCGACCAGAAAGTTTAGTCGAGGCTCAGATTGAAGACTCGATCGAGTTGACCTGGGTTGAAAGTCAAGTCAACTTGGATTGAAAAACAAGTCGATTCGGCTCGAAACTGTAAGTTTTGAAATAATTGAAATGCCAAGAAGGGGGGTTGAATTAGCTAGTTAAAAAATAGGATGTCTTTTGAAGGTTTAAAATTGTTTTAATTTGAATCAATTCGATCACAAGTTTGGATGCAAACACCTCTGGATAGTATACTTTCAACCGATCAAAAATAGAGTTAGTCGATTGAATTTATTAAACAGATGTTGTACTGGTATAATTAATCGATTGAATCAGAAAAATAGTCAACTGAAATACTAAGAAAAATACAGAAATGCAGATTTGGGATTTAAAGCAAGAACAATGTAAAAGATGAATCAAGACATGTTCCAATGAGTTATACAAACATGCTCAATGCTAAAGATGTCACCAAAACACTCAAAAATATAAAAAAGATGGTTTAAATCAAAATTCTTTAAACTTTGAATGATAATGTAAGAGAGAAGGGTTAGAGAAAAGATTGATGCACAATATTTTTATATTGGTTCACTCAAACTTGAGCTACATCCAGTTTGTCAAAGCAACCCGAGCCTGACTTTGCACTATTTCAAAAGATTTACAAAGTTTACACTCTTACACTTTTAAAATAAGCAAAAACACACACAAAAGACTCTTGAATCACACAAGAATCACAACAGCACAGCAAGACACCTTTTGAAGACCTGGAAAACCACCAGGCACACACACAAAGCTTGAGAAAGATCAAACCTCAACGGTAACACAACCCTGCCTACCACAAACACCTTTTCCAAGCTTCAAACATAAGCAAAATGCTCTAAGAATTGATCCAAGATCAATCTTCACCAGCTGCAATCTGTATGATCTCGAAAGAGAGAGAATTCCAAGATTTCCAGAATGGTTTCGCGCTAAAAAATGGTCTTGCTACCTATCTATCGAAAATCACGACACTTATAGTTAAACTACTATGAAATACAACAGGTTGATTTTCAAATCAATCGGTTTATTTCACTTAACTTAAGTGAAATCTGTCGATTAAAAAATAAATCAACTGATTGAATAAGTCACAATTTGAGACTATTGCAGCTAACCTTTTAACTTGTTGAAAATTCATTCAACAGATTAAAAGACACAATAAAGACCATATACATCTAATGAATGCTAAATGGTCTACAAATTGAATTATAAACATCAAGCTTGTTTTCCTAATGATTGATCCATATGGAGGGTGTCAACACCCAATTCGGTTGCGATAGAGGGCACGCGTCAAGGCTTGTTCTACATGAGCAACATCAAATCTCCATGACTTCATCAATGTATGCGTGATTTCAAAGCAATGGCTTCAAGTTACTTCTGCAAAGCTTCATCAAATCTTCAAGAGACACACCATCCAGGCTTTGTATGTCAACAGAAACAAAATTCGTGACGAGTTGGCCTTGGTCGAAGACTATGACGGGTCAGCAAAAAATGAAGGTTAAGACGGATCGACACGAGCTGAAGGTAGACACGAGTCGGCATAGACCAAAGGTCGAGCGGATTTGGTGTAAGCCAAAGGTCGAGTCGAGTTGGTCCAAGCCAAAGGTTGAAACGAGTCAGTCCTAATCGAAGGTTAAGTCGAGTTCGTCGAGCTGAAGGTCGGGACCAGTCATACTCAACCAAAGTTCGATCAAAGTCAATTCGGGCTGAAGGGTAGAATCAAGTTACCCAAATAATTTTAAAGTAGAGTTTTGCCTTAAAGGAGAAATTACATTGTTTTATCCGAACAAGAAAATTGAAATCTGAAATATTTCAATTACTTTATCCAAACAAACTATTTAAGAAATAAAAAGAATCTAATTACAAATAATTCAAATATATTGAATTACATGTTAAAATTCCTTGTCTAAACAATATTCAGGTAATGAGAGAATCCTACTCTTTTAATGTGCATGCTTAAATAGGTATATGACACACAAGTATTTGTATTAGATCATATTATAATTAAGGCTTATATATAATTTTGGTTCATATTTTCATCTACTTTGTTCAATTTAGTCATTTTTTTTTTGTTCAATAAAGAATCAATTTTCGTCAATTTTGCTCAATTTTGTCCTTTTGGTAATGATGTTTAAATCATTAACGAAAGGTGAACAATGTGTGTCATACGTTAGTTTTTTGTTTTTTTTTTTCTTAATTTAAAAAAGTTGTTAACGTGTCAATTCAACATTGTGACACATGACAATGTCATATGTTAGTAGTGTCTTATACTCAATTAAGTGTAAACTTTCATTTTAATTTTGTTCAATTTAGTCCCAACTTTCGTTAATTTTTTTCAATTTATTCCTAATTTTTATTTTTTTTTATTTAATTTAGTCCCAATTTTATTTTCTCTAGATTGAAATCAAATTTATTTTTTATATAAATGTTATATTGAAATTTTTATTAAAATTCACATTTTTATTACAATATTTCTTTCATTATTTTTAAACTAACTTTAACTATATTATTGAAATATAATTATTAGATTTATTTTTTATTTTTCTTACACGTAAAAAAAAGATTAAAGTTGATTTTAAAATAATGAAAAATTTTCCCTTTAATTTTAAAAATAATAAAGAATTTTTCTTCCAACTCTAACCTTATTTTCTATGTGTAGCAAAAATCAAACATAAATTTAATAACTTTCTTCCAATAATATAGTTAGGGTTAGTTTAAAATTAATGAAAGAAATATTTAATATAAATGTGAATTTTTAATAAAATTTTAGGATAACATTTATATAAAGATAAGATTAAATTTGATCAATTTGGAAAGAGACAAAATTGAAATAAAATTGAATAAAATTAACAAAAATTGAAACTAAATTAAATATAAAACACTAACATCAGACACTTGGCATATATTGACTTGACATGTGACATTATTTTATGTCACATACTTGAATAGTAGACAACTTTTTTTAAAATTTTTAAAAATAAAAAATAATAAAAAAATGAAAAAAGAATCACTAGTTAACACATGGACACACTGTTCATCTTCCGTTGAAAAGTTAAATGTCATTATCAAAAATATCAAATTAACCAAATTGACAAAAATTAAAACCTTATAAGACACTTGGAAACAAAAAATGATCAAATTGAATAAAATAGACCAAAATATAGACAAAAATTGTATTTGAACCTATAATTAATGATCAAGATAAATTTACAAGAAATTACTTTTATTGTTTGAAAGTTTTACTTCAAAAAACTAAAAATTTCATATTTATTATTTAAAATAAAAAAGACAATTCTTGAAACAAAAGTAAATATTAAAACTGTATAATGATAGAGTAACATAAAGACCTATTTTTCGTTGTAAATGAACTTGAACTTACCATTAGAGTACAAAACTATTTCAGTAATTAAATTTGATATAGTGATATAAGGGCCAATAAAATATTTAAAACCATAAAATAGAAAATAAAAACACGAGCAAAGAAAAGATGCATCACTTCTTGATTATGACACTAAACTAAAGAAAAATGCATCCCCAAGAACATTACTTCTCCCATCAGAGATTATTTTTAATGTGCAATTAAATGTATTTTCAAACACATTATCTGTTCTAATTTTGCAATTTTCAATAAATTTTAGTCTAACAACAATTTGCTCCTAATCATCCCCATTTTTTACATGCCACACCTTCCTGTTCCCCTCCACAAAAACTGGAATTCTGGTGCAGGATGTTTTCACAATACAAGGGACTTGAATGTAAACAAGGATAAAATGCTCATTTACTCTTACAACCACTAAAAGGGATATGAAAAATTACAGACAACAGAATTATCTTACAAGATAAAGTAACAACAATGCAAACAAACCACCAACAATCAACTATGCATTTGCTGAAAGTCTTGCCTCTATTCAGGAATCATTCAGCAACCTTCATACCAGACAGATAGACTTTACTCTGAATCACACTTCCCCCAATCCAAAATCCAGGCATAACCATCAAACCAACTTTGGGTTTTTCATCATTGTCATCCATTATCAGATTCTTAACCACACTTTCCATATAAACATCTGAGAACTCACTCCCTCCTTTAACCTGAAATACCTTAACATTGGGCTCAAAAGAATAAGCCAGCCTGTGTAAAAGCCAGATGGTCTTGGTCAGTTTAAGAAAAGCCTGGTAAAAGGGAGTCCTTGGATGCCCTCCACCCATCACATAATTTCGCTGATCTAAATTTCCAAAGAATGATGCCTCCATCTTTGGATGAACAACCACTAAATATTTGCTCCTGCAAAATTTCCCAAATATGGAATCTGGATTTTGCCCTAGCATGTCCAAGGGATCCATCTCTCTTAAAGCAAGAAATTGGTGGAAGAAGCTCTCTTTAGTTACAGTAATATCGTCTGATTTAACAGAGAAGCTTTCTAGCTCAAAGCCACTAAACATTCTTTGGCATATGTAAGACTCAAATGCATATTTCTTATGAGCTCTCTTTGCATAAACAACATCAGGTTCGATTGAGTTTGCAGCAGCATCAAGGTCCCACCCAGCTGCTTTCATCATGTTGATCAAAGGTTTAGAAAAATCATGAATGGCTTTTGCAGCTGCTTCCACAGCAGAGGTGAAGAGATCTGGAGTTAGATCAACAGGGAAAAAGCCATTTTCATCTTCAGATTCTTTGGTAGACAAACCTCTAAGCTTCAGATTTTTCTCTAGTTTTGCTCGCTTCTGGCTAGCCTCCTCAATCTGCTGCTGCAATTGGTGGATCTCAGAGTCTTTATTCTGAATTTCAGATTGGAATTTCTTCACCATGACCTCATAAGTTTTCAGAAGACTCTGTTGTTCTTGAATTTCTGCAGCTAATCGTGAGTCTTGGGGAGAAACACACACGGGTTTTGGATTGTTCTCCCTGTAGAAATGCTTGAGTTCAGACAGATTTTTCAGCTCACTGATAACAAGTTTATCAGCAGTGTGGATTTTATCAGGGTCATAAGGAGTATGAGCAGATTGTAGCTGGATATAAGCTGACTTCAAGGAAGAGATGTTTGTAAAAATTTTAGATATTAGAGTCTCCATTGCTTCTGGATTCTGATTCCTGGCCTCTTCCATTGGTTGAGGATGGACCTTTTGGCTGTTGCTCTCACGTAATTGGGTCTCTTTTGCTCCAGTGGGTAGCATAGCTAACGCCAAGAAAGAGATGGTTGAACAAACTTTCTGTCAACAGAACAAAAATCAACTTAGCCCACAAGCCTTCAAAGAAGTTTAATCAACCTGATTAGTGCAGAAATACCATTTTGTACAACATTAGATTAGTATTGGATTCCTATTTCACGTGTTTACAAAAGACAGGTGAAGAAAACTAAACAGACTTAAAACACGTGACGTATTCAAATACAAGGAAATAGAGATAATATTGTATTAAAGTCCATTAACCCAAAAGGAGACATGGCCACTGAAGCAAATAATTACATCATTATTGACAAAGGATATATGTTATAACAAACTATGTCAGCAATAAGCAACTACCATATCAGTATAATACTGCTACCCAAAACAATTTCTTTAGCTGATGATATCCCAATCTTTCGAGGCCATAGTTTCTTATACAGCATGTTTAAAAATGAAGGTTCAAATTCTGGTTATTCTGCATCTCACAATTACATCTTCCAGTATATCAAACGTGTTCATTCTGGAAATATAATATAAACGAAATAAGATCCATGATTTCATCACCACAAGGATCCATGATTCAAAAAAGGCCAGCTCACTATATCATTTGCCAGTAGAACGAAATATTATAATTCTAAAATCGAATTACTAAACTATGCGGAAATGAATAACCTATTTGAATTGACTAAATGAGACATATGTCTCTTACATCCATTCACTCCAAACATACTGCGATGCGACTAACCATATAGCCATAAATCTTGGAAGACATGACCAAGGATCTACTTCTGGTCTACATCATTTTATCAGAGTGCCTTGTTTTTCAGAGGCTATTGTGATTAGCTTATCAGAAGAAATGAAACAGCTTTCTAAGAAAAATAATTATTTTTACAATTTTCTCAAACAGGCCTTCCAATTGAAGCGCAATTTTCTTCAAACAATCAAATCATAAAAGAAATGGCCCCTAGCCTTTGACATATACATTCAGTGTCTCACCATTTCAGTTACTGGAACTACTCACCATTCCCCAATTGCACAGCATTAAATTGCAAGTATTCTAACCAAAACCAAAACTTCCGATAAAAAAAGAAAAAAGACATCCATTCAGTATACAAATGAAACTGTGAGAACGAGTTTTCTACCTAGAAAGACTGCATTTCAACAAGAGAATGAATCCAGCTAGCATAATACCCTTGAACCCTAGATATTACAAAAGAAATATTAATACGAGAGAGGATAGCTTCAATGCGGTAAAGAAGAATAAATCAATCCTAATCCACAAGCAAAACACAAAAAAAAAATTCTATAACAACCCCGTGTCACAAGAAATTCCCAGAAATTCTAGTGTCTCTGTCACAATACAAAACCCTAACTTATGGAGAGAGAAAAAAAAGTGAATTTTGGAGAAGAGAACAAGTGGGCACGAAAGAATGAAGCTTAGCCAAGCAAAAGAAAAAACAGATCTGAGATTTAATTTGGGATTACCTTGTTGGGAATTTGAAGGAAGAGTGAAGATGAAGTGGTGGTTCAGTAAAGCGAAAGCTTCACAAATAGCGAAACGATGATGGGCTGTCGTTTTTGTTTTTCTGTTTTTATATGTTCCATTTTCTTATTGTTGTTTTGAATTTTGTTTGTCTATTTATTTATTTCTTGTTCCCACCATTTCACCGAATTTCTGATCTTTCACTTTTGTAAATGGTAAGATGTTAAATGATTTTTTATATATCTTTCGATTAATTTTATTATCGAATTCTTTGTTAGTATCTAGTTGATGACTTTGTTTATAGGAAAAAAATAATTATATATTAATACCCTAAAGTAATTTTACGTGATGTTGGATGGTTTTTTATTGTATGACCATTGCGTTTTTGTACTTTTCGTAAATATTTATATAACTAGTACTTCATTTTCATTAAAAGTTTGTATAGGAAATTATTAAAATCATAAATTATTTTTCTTATCATATATTTATTTGAAAAAGTAAAATAAAAATAATTTAATAACTTTACATTTATTTTTATAAATATAATAATTTCTTAAATCAAACCATTCTTAAATTATATTTTTCAATTATAATAAGGTGGTTTTACCTTTCAAAATAGAGGAAAAGGGTTAGTTTTTTTTTACTTGTATAGGTTACAGATTCAATTTTCACTCGCTCAGTGACATGCATATACTTTTGTACAAGGTTCTTTTTCGTTAAATGTCACGTATTTAATTTGAATATTTGAAATTTATGTATGTTGGTTAGGGGTGTCAATATAGGTTTGATTTGTTGGGCCGGTCTGTATACCTGTAAAAATAACACAAGGTGGGTCAGGATAGTGAACTTGCGGGCTCGCAAAAGTCCGCAACTCACGCAAACTGGTCAGCAGCCCACGCAAACTGGTCCACAAGCCCACATTAAGAAAAAATTGACACTTGTGTATATCAATCACTCTTGTTCTGGAGTCTTACATTAATATTTCAAATTTTGTTATGACCGTAAAAGCAAGTATTATATATTTTGTAATGTTCTAAAATTTAAAGAATACATCGTTTATGTCAAAGTACGAATATGAATATGATGAAAATGTTGAATTATCAATTTTTCATCCAATTTCCCTAAGTCTTTACTTAATTTTATGAACTTGTTAAAGTTTTTCAATCTTTTAAACATTGAAAGTTTTATCATAGAAATTTAAAACATTTTTTTTAAAATTAAAAAAAAAAAGTGGATTGGCCCACAACCCTATAGACCGCACTTATGCAGGAGGGACCAAACTTTTCAGCCTGCATTAAAATGCAAAACAAGACAGGCCAACCTACATTGTGCGAACCGGTCCTAAATGGGTCGGGTCAGACCGCATTACCACCCGTAATATTGGTCCAAATAATTTGAATCTTTAAACATAATTTTTTACTTAATTATCACTCTCGTACAAACATCATTCTCATAATCATGTATATAGGAAAATATCATAAACCAAATAATAAAGAAAGAGATGATATTGTCGAATATCTTTGAAGGAATTATGGATAGTATTTAAATTATTTATACTGTTTGACACATTTTTGCTTCAATGTTAACTTAAATACTATCTTGAAATGCGCTCGAAACGTCAGATAAACTTAACAAAATTTGGTTAAAAGGACTAAATTCACGCATTTTGAAAGATGAAGGACTAAATTGGTCAAAAGTTTTGATGAGGGACTAATTCCAAATTTCGCTGAAACTTGAGGGACCAAAAACATATTTAACCCGTCAAAAGGACGTGATTGGGGCTCATCAACAACAAAGCCATCAGATTTATGAAAGGGAGAGGGTTCAGGTTCATGAAAGGAAGATGGGTCAGGTTCCTGACCTCCACGAGCGTACTCTTCTTCCACATTGCTCAGCTCATCTTTTAATTGTCGAACAACCCTATAATTTCTTTTCAACTTCCTTTTGCACCATTGCTTAAATTCAATAAAGGATATGTCATCTATTCCTTTTTTTGGGATGCCATGTCCACCTACATTTAAGGCATCACGAACAACATTAATGTTTTTTTCGTCTTCAGTTAATTCCCAGTCAAGAACAACCTGCATAATGATGTCCAACCTTTATACGTTATTGCTACACATAATATAACTTAATAAACTCAAATAAAACGAATGGAATACAATAGTTTGTTATATTCAAACGCGGACTTGATTCCGTGAGTCCTAATGACCAACGATGGCCAACTCAAAATTCTCGGGAAATTAACGTCACCTTCATAAGACCCTAACGAAAGTAGTCGACAAACCAAAAGCTGAAAAAAATATTCAGGAAATAATTAATCGTTAAATTCACAAACACAAGGCAAACAAAATCTAAATTGGCTTAAATAATAAATACCTGCAAAACAGCCACGGACCCAGCTACAGTTATGGCAGACGTGTTTTGATCTTGCCTTAAAGTGTGGTAAGCACAATTGAAACCTTCTACCAAAAAACTATGGACAGACCTTGACCAGTTGTATTGATTCAAGTTGTCAAGGTTATCCAACAATCTAAATGACATGTTTGTTACAGCCCTAGAAGTCCTAGGGAAATACAAAAGAGCAAAACACAGCAACAAGTACAAACGACAAACATTGTCTACATTGACCACGTCATTGTCATCGCCACTTTGTAAATAAAAGTATATTCTATTAACAATGTCATCTATTGTTATTGGTTCATGTTCAAATAATGACTTCAGCACCCCACACACAACACTATTGAATTCTACATCAACCCCGACAGCATTGAGACCCAAACAAACACAAACATCTAAAACAGACAACCATACCAAATGTTGCCTGATACATATGCTTTCATGTTTAGGGACCCACCGACTAAGTGTATGTTTTAACAAAACTCCATTGATATCCAACGGTTTCACCATGTCAACACACCACCTAAATGGAGTGCCTCCAATTCGAGAGCGATGGCTTGCTCTCAATAATCCATTAACTTTAACAATGTAGTCTGTTTTACAATGGTTGCGAACCACAACCTACAAAACAAATGAAAGTGTTAAAAAAACATGTCAGAATACATCAATAAATGAACTTAATGAAATATAATAAAAAAAATGAAAAATGAATAGTTCACTACTTCTCCTTACGACTTCTCTTGCCACCGAAGAAAATTACTGACCTGCAACTTTTTTATACTTATCTTGCAACCCAAGCGCAATTATGATGTAACCCACAAAACAGTTTTTGGATAAATTAAGCTGACAGATATTGGCAGTGCATAACAGACAAATGTGTCCGCTCGTAAAGGGTGGACCCCTAGTGTGCATACCAATAGTAGAGCCCATTCCACTTCTTGTAAACCTAGTGTGACTTAATATAAGGAATAACTAGTCTGCAGGATTTTCCAACTTATCTTCCAACCAAAGAACGATTAAGGTATAACCCAAACAAGAGTTTGTGTACAATCTAAAATTGACAGATTTTGGAAGTGCAACAGAACACACAATTTTATCCCTTACTAAAATAGCAGACCCATCGCATTTCTTTAAAAGAGGGTGTTACTTCATTTGGGAAAAACAAACTATCCAACATTTTATAATTTATCTTGCAACCCAACAGCAATTAAGGTGTAACCCACGACACATATTATGCACAAATTAAAATTCACACCTTTTCGAATTGCAAAACAACACACAATTCTACCACTTGCAAAAAGGTTGGACCCCAACAATGCACACCAACACCAGACCCCATCCCACTTCTTCTAAACCAGGTCTAACTTCATTTGGGGAAAGACTAGCCTACAACAATTTAAAAGTTAACTTGCAACCCAGGAGCAATCAAGATGTTACCCAGCAAAGAGCTTTTGCACAAATTATAATTCGCAAATTTTGGAACTACAAAAAAACAACACACAATTATCCCACTTACTAAAAGGTTGGACCCCAACAGTGCCAGCAAGACCAGACCCCATCCCAATTCTTCTAAAGCATGTGTAACTTCATTTGGGGCAATAGTAGGTTGCAACAATTTCAAATTTATCTTGCAACCGAAAAGCAATGAAGATGTAATCCACCAAAGAGCTTTTGCACAAATAACAATTCGCAAATTTTGGAACTATATAAAAACACACATTTTTCCCACTTACAAAAAGGTTGGACCCCAATTGGGCACACCAACACCAGACCCCATCTCACTTCTTGTAAACAAGTTGTAAGTTCATTTTCTGAAAAACTAGCCTCCAACAATTTTATATTTATCCGCCAACCCAAGACCAATTATGGTGTAACACACCAAACACGTTTTGCACAAGTGATAATTGACAGATTATGGAATTACATAACAACACAAAATTGTAAATGAATCAACCATAATCACACACATTTACCTTCCTTAATACACCATCTTCTTCTTCTGCCATACGTATCCAAAATCTCCAATCTCCTACTAGAGTAAACAGTTTATATAAGGAATTGCAATAAATAAACAGCAAACACCACACCCAAACAATAATTCGCGATTAAACAAAATTAATAAATTTTAAAAGCCATGAATCAAGGCTCGTGAAGGTGAAAGAAAATGGACCTTGCTCCTCGAACGTGCTCAGCCCGCGAGACAGACAGGACAATCGCTCGAAAATGCGTGCTTCACTGTCATGGTTACAGAGTAGGGTGGAAGGATGCGTGCTTCACTGCTGGACTACGGCTTTGGCGGTTGCCATTGGGCTCGACTTCTTGTTGTGATTGAAAGTGAGGGAAAGATAGAGGGGAGGTTGAGGTCTTGATGAAGATGAGTGCGTGAGTGAGTGAACAAGAAAACGGCAGGTGCGGATAAGCGGTGGGAGCAGCGGTGGTGAGCGTCGAAATTGGGGAAAACTTTAGGTTAGGTTATGAAATTGGGAGTGTGGAGGGGTTCGGGGATTGAGCAACGACAGCAGAAAAAGTTGCGTCCAAGTGTTGGTGGAGACGGAGCGGGAGAGGGAGAGGGAAACGGTGGAGAAAGAGGTGTGTGTGGTGCGGGAAGGGTTATTTGGGGCTGTGTGTGTGCGGGAAGAAGGCCAGGAGAGGGGTCTGTGTGTGTGCGGGAAGAAGGCGAGCACAGGGTTTGCGGGCGCTTTGGAGAAATGGAGAAGCGGTGGAGCGGTGGAGCGGTGGAGCAGTGAAAGAGTTTTCAAAAACGAAAACAGAAATGCGCGGACTGCTGTGCGGGAAATGTGGCAACTGGCTGTGACTACACGCGCGTGTGCGGAGAATGACGCTTCCTGATGCCAATTTAATTTTTCAATTAAAAATAAAATTTAAATCCAATTTCTGTTGCCACGTAAGGTGGTCATGAAAGTGGTAACTTTGGGGTGTCAATGTATCATTTTTCCAGTATAATGGTACATTCAAGTCCAAAACAGTTGCAGTAGGATATTAATAGCATTTATGAGAGAATGAAAACGATCTTGCAGACAATAAAATCAGAATCAAAGTCAGGTAATGTCTGAAGGTAAGGACATGATCTGAATTCTAATTAAGTATACACTCTCTATTGTGAGATCTCTAACTTGAAGATCAGAGTATCTGCAGATACACCATCCCGAGAAGCACCACCAGATACGGTTTTAGAAAAGTGAAAGCGGAGGATAGAAAATTCTTGAGACAGTTTGATTCCGTACAAGAACAATTCTATTATTAATTTTTGGTGGAACTATTTTGTTATTAAAATATAATTTTAAGAGTGAGTTTGAAGTGGAAGAACTAACACTGCTGTCATTTAAGCTGTTTCTTACTGACCAAGTCATCCTCCTGAAAACATAAAGACTTAATATCCTAAGAAAAAGATCAACAATAACGGTTCTCCTCATATAACTAACTTTTGACATTCACCTATACAGTGTTTGAAGTGTTTCAAACAGCACGGTTGCAGTACAAGTTCATATTGATATCCCAAATTAGCTGCAAAATATCAGCTATTTCAATGATATGCCTACCTTTTAGAATACAGTCTTCAAAAGAATGTCAATATTACAAGATAAGGTTTACACCAAATTAAATTTACCACACTAAAAGAATAACACTTCTCATCATCTGTTATAGACCGGAGAAACCCCTTATCACACTTTTGACACTTTCTTCTTATCATCTTTTGTAGACCCAGAAAACTCCTTGTCACTTTAGACACTTAATCCCACCTACCCAAAAAATAGAAAATTTGTAACCCAATAAAGTTTAACGATGAGTGCCCCCTCAGCAAAAAATAAATAACAAGAAACACATCCTAGTCTGGGTTTTGTTAATTGACAAAGCAGATCAAAACATACATAAAAAAATTGAAATGAAACCCAAATGAGAAAAGAAAGAACAAAATGAGTGTTTGAGTAATGAAAAATTAAAGCTAAAAGGTGGAGTTAGAATCTTACTTTGTGTCTTGGTACCAAAGTAAAATGTATAGTTGCTTATCATTTCGAAGTAAAATGTATAGTTGCTGTCGCAGAAAGGGTGTGTGAACACTGGTTATTTATCACCCCTTTCCACATTTTTTTTTCATTTGTTTTATTTACCAAAATAATTCTGCTGATAGAAGTTATTTTGTTTTATTATTCAAATATTATGGTGATTAAAGATAACGAGGCAAGTGTCTGGGATGGGACAATAACATCAGTGTTGTGATGGCCAACAACAATGACAATGATGAAAGTGTATATCATTTAGAATTGTTTGGTTTATTCCCAGTTATCTATGAAAATCTTAAGGGGAAAAAAATAACATCTTTACAAGTTGAGCTGATGTGTGTTGTATAATCCTTCAATTTTATGAGCAATCATGACAATCCATACTTTTTTCATTGGCATAAATGTCTCCTCCTCACATACTTGTTACTTACAAGATCACACAAGTATACTTAGAATCTTAACAACACTGCACATATGTCATCAAAAAAGGGAAATCACTTTGGGCAGTCCCAGGGTCCCTCCGTGATAGTGTTTTTTCCTCATTGAATAAGGGGATTTGATCAAAACTTATGTCTAAATTAATCAAAAACATATATTCTACATTGAAACATATATCATAATTAGAAGAACCGATTTTGTGTATTCTCCAAACAAGCAATACAATGGAACAAAAAATTTGGTTTATGAGTATAAATCACGTTGAATTAGCTCAAATTGATCATTTTGAATTTCCATTTAAGTGCAGAGGCCATTTTCTCAAAAGCAAAAAAGCACTCCTTTTGAAGAACACTCTTGTTACAACACAATCCTAAAAGTACAAGTATTCAATATCATCATACACCATACACGTGTTAGATAGAGACCATCTAGTGTAATTATTGTCAAAACAACAATCAGTACAAGATTGCTAAATACAACAATCATATCAGAATCTATATAGAAACAATGTGAAAAATGTAATCTTCAAGGTGCCCTTCTACAAATGGACCCCAAAAGAATAATACAAATATACCAACCACACATTATGCCTTTGACCGTCTAAACTCAAACCATATCTCATAATGGTTGAATAACAAACTATCATGAGTTTGCTTCCCAAGATACTCGAGCCCCAAACTTGCAAGCCTCTTCGTGCATTCTTCTCCTCCCAACCGTGAGCAAAACTTTATATTATGTGATACAAAGATTCTTCCATCATATGGCTTCAATTTAGATGCTAATCTTTCCATTCCAGTCCACACAAGTTTATCAGGCATATGAAGGAATACAGCACTAGCATAAATCAAATCATAAAATGTGCCAGAACCAAATTTGCTGAAATCCATGTCTTCCCCCTTAACTATCAAAGGTCGTTTGTGTAGAAGGCCCTGGGCAGGAAGTTCATACCTAAATGCTGCCATCAGAGACAACTCGTCTCTTTCAAGACAATGGAAGTGTTCAGGATTTAGGTATCGAATGAAATGCAAACCAACTCGAAGAGTGCCACAGCCTATCTCTAGCACCGATGAGTCTGGTCTGAGTTGAGTGGCTTGTGCAAGGAACTCAAACACATCTCTTCCCCCTGCCCAAGGTTCGCCATAGTTGCTATGGTGCTCTTCCACTAGCAGTTCCCCAGGGCATGGGAAGGCAGTGTGATTATCTGAGTCAGGTTTCTCATAGTGAGATATGCCCTTAAATCTGCGCTTGGAAGAACAAGTTGAGATCAGAAAACCAAAAAGGGTATTCAAATATCCATGTTCAATAACATGAAATCAGAAATTGCAATCAATGCCTCAAAAATGTGTCCCAAGAGGGTAACTAAACACTCCCAAAAACATCGTTGTCTAAAAAAAAAAAAAAAAAACCTCAGAGTATGAACTATATTATATATAGTGTTTGAATATGCACACCCCTACTATATTATTCACAATCAAATGGATAAGTACTACATTATGAGAAAGAGGCGAACTGTCACCATTATAAATTGAGAATTCAAAATTGAAAAAAAATGTCAACACTAAAGGTGGTGAAGGCAATGTTTAAAACAGATTTTCACAGAAAGATGGACAGAAAGTAAAACAAACTTCAGTCAAAAGCATAGCATCATGCAAAAACTATTTTAGAGACAAAAAGAAAGGCAACAGCACTGAGTTTTCCAGGAACACAAATTTCCACTCATTCTCTTGTATCTTCTCTCACCTTCTATGACTCCTGCAAAAAGACTAGCCTACTCATCAGCTAGTTAATTTATTTTCCAAATATTGCCTAATATTTAGAGTCTGAATTGTTAGAACTTTCAATCAATGCCCTTACACCCTCAATGTGCTCTCCCCCCTTCAAAAATACAACTTTCAAGGCAAACTACAAACTGCAGGCTTCTCATAAATCACTATTGTGATGACTAATAATGAAGTTTAATGGTAATCCCAAAAGAAAGATATGCACATATACACACACAATTGGATTAAAAAGTCTGAGAATTTGGAAGGGTCTTACTGTCTCAAATCCTCAAGTTGTTGAGCCCTGGTGCGAGGGTTAATACCCTTGCGAAGCACATTGTCATGCATATGAAGCCCATTTACATGGATTTGATACTTCACCCACTCAACATCCTCCTTCCTTGTTGACAAGGGAGCAATACTGTTGCCAGACTCCTTCATTGGCAATGATGGAACATCACCATTGCTAGACTCGGAAACACCAATACCAACACTCCTAGCCATGGAAGGAGACATGTTTGTAGTAGGGCAGGAGCAGGATGAAAGAGAGGACAAAAGGAAGAACAGGAAAACCGTAGCCACTAATGCAGATAGAACCAAAACAGGCACCGATACCACCACACCCTTTGACATTGCTCGTGAAGCTGAGAGTGCCATCTATGACTAACCACAGCTTATTATAGCCTGTGAAGGAAGAAGGCAAATTGAGACTAAACACACCTGTTGTTGTTGAATGCTCAATTACCCATAAAATTGTAATTACCACAGTGCAATAAAATAGAAATCTCAACTAAACAGCATCAAAGTTCATTTATATGGGGCATGTTTGGTTTAGTGTTGTGTTTTTTTCTGTGTATATAAGTTTATCCAAAAGCACAGTTATATAACTACAACTCACTAAGTGACATGATGCACAAACACATAAAGAGAGCTAAATCAAAACCCAATTGAAGAATCCGTCAATGGAGCATACACAATCATGAAAGTAAGCAACTTTAAACATCCAATTTCTTAGGGTATTAGAAATGACCTAGATGGATAATTGATGCAGTGAAGAAAACCAGAAGCACTAACAGCATTTTCAAGAGTGGGTTCAATTCAAATCGAGCACATCATAGACATGGAGCATAGATCGTGAAATGGGTGAGAAGCAAGATGAAAAAACTATGGAGACACATTGAAATTCGTTGCAATGAATCAAAGAAAGCAGGAATCTAAAATTAGTACCGATTAGAGAGTAGGTCTAGGAGGGGATGGAGCCACGAGGTTAGATTGCATTAAAGAAGAAAGCGAGAAGAACAAAAATAAATTGTACAAAACCTAAAACATTACTTGAAACAGCGGAAGAATTAACACATGTTTTGTGGTTGTTGTAATATTTTTATATTAAATATATTAAATAACAAAAATGTTTTTTAAGGTTAAATTGTTACGTGTGAAAGAAAGAGTGATGTTACCTAGGAATTACAAACACAATGGTATAAATGTTTGATGATTTTGATTGATTTTTTTCGTTTTTTTTTCTTAAATATTTTAGCTTGTAAAATATTTTTTATTATGTAACAATATAAGATGTATCTTATGTGTATGTTTTGTTACTATTGTTTTTAATTTTTTTTATGTCTTTTAATATTACTATTTAAAAAAATACAGAATAATTTATAATAAAAAAGACTCAGATTTTTTCTAGGTTTGTTGTCCTTATTGGATTTATTATCTTCTTTATAAGTTTTTCTGTCATAGCTAAAGCGAAGAAAGAGATGGTTGAACAAACTTTCTGTCAACAGAACAAAAATTAACTTAGCCTACAGGCCTTCAAAGAAGTTTAATCAACTTGATTAGTGCAGAAATACCATTTTGTACTACATTAGATGAGTGTTCGATTCATATTTCTCAAATGAAGTGTTTACAAAAGACAGGTGAAGAAAACTAACCAGACTTAAAACACATGAAATATTCAACTTAAAAGGCCTTCAAAGACATTAAGGCAACCTAATACAAGGAAATAGAGATAATATCGTACTAAAGTCCATTAACTCAAAGGAGACATGGCCACTGAAGCAAATAATTACATCATTACTGACAAAGGATATATGTTATAACAAATCAAGAACAAATCATGTAAGCAACACGCAACTACCACATCAGTACAATACTTCTGGTTGCGACTAACCATATAGCTAGAAATCTTGGAAGACATGACCAAGGATCTACTTCTGGTTTACATCCTTTTATCAGAGTGCGTTCTTTTCAGAAACTATTGTCATTAGCTTATCAGAAGAACTGAAACAGCTTTCAGAGACTTCTGTTTGTTTTTTTTTTTTCTAAGAAAAATAATAATTATTACAATTTTCTAAAACAAGCCTTCCAATTAAAGAAGCACAACTATCTTCAAACAATTAAAAGATAAAAGAAATGGCCCCTAGCCTTTGACACAGACATCCAATGTCTCACCATTTCAGTTACTGGAACTACTCACCATGCACAGCATAAAATTGCAAGTATTCTAACCAAAACCAAAACTTCAGACAAAAAAACAAAGAAAAAAAATAAAAAAGACATCCATTCAGTACACAAATGAAACTGTGAGAACGAGTTTTCTACCTAGAAAGACTGCATTTCAGCAAGAGAATGAATCCAGCTAGCATAATACCTTGAACCCTAGATATTGCAAAAGAAATATTAATACGAGAGAGGATAGCTTCAATACGGTAACGAAGAATAAATCAATCCTAATCCACAAGCAAAACACAACAAAAATTCTATAGCATCCCATTCCACAAGCAATATAATTTATGTTTTTATATGTTCTATTTTCTTATTATTGTTTTATTTTTTATTTGTCTATTTATTTATTTCTTGTTCCCACAATTCCACCGAAAATTTGACCATTCACTTATGTAGATGGTAAGATAATTATTTAATTTATGTTAATTTTTATAGGGTGGCAAAACCGGTCAACCCAGCCCGTTTTGACCCGTCCCGACGTTAGCCAAGCAGAAAAATACGGCTGGGACGGTCCAGCCCTTTTTAAAGAAATGAGCTGAAAACATCAACCTAACCCGACAATGGGAAGGCTGGTGGGTGGTCCGCCATTTTTTTTTTCTTTTTCATTTTGGACGTGGCAGTTGGGTAATTTGTAGTTTTTTACGACCCATTTCAGTAAACCTGTGTATGCACAATTACAGACATTTATATAACATGAATCAATAAACCTGTGTATTCACTAAAATTGCAGGCATAAAACTAATCATTGCAGTGACTGAAAAATTTACTAAAGTTGCAGTGGCAAATCCATACAATACAGCAAATTAACCACAACATAAAATCTGCATAAACCAATCTAACATTATAAACACTAAACCACAAATAAAATCCCAATTACAGTGGCTGAAAAAGTCACAAAATCTCAATCCATCATCACCACAAATTAGGGCCAATGTTTCATTATTTAGGGAAAATGAAAGATAAATTGGGAAGTTACACTCAATCGAAGAACTACGGCAGAGAGGAATCGAAAAATTTAGGGCAAATTCAGGACAAAGGAACCAACCTCTCCACCACGTCAGCCTTCGCGGCCGCTGAAATTGGTGGTCGTCCAAGACAAGGTTCAACAACGGCGTCCCCTACCTTCGTGCGACATTGTCGTCGCAGAGATGAAAATCGAAGAAGAACATGGACGTCGTCGCAGAGGGGCTTCAATCAAGAAAAAATCGAAGGAGATGAGATGCTTGAGAGGAGATTGTGTTTGGGTTCGGCTATTGAAGGAGAAGAAGTGAGTAACTCTCTCGCAATCGCACACAGAAGGAGAAGTGAGTATCACATCTACAGCACCGACCTGGAATAGAAGTGAGTATTACTAATTAATTAGGAGGAAACGGGTTGCGGGTTGGCCCGCTATAACCCGTCCAGCAACCCGTCGCAGGTTGGAATATATATTGATTTCTTGAAAACACCAAAAAATGTATTTATCTTTTTTTCTTATAGATTATGGTAATAATAAATAAAATAGAAATGAGTAATCTACCATATGATGGTTTAACTTTTTTCATGATTATTGAAGTATAAATTGTAGTATTTTTTTTATCATAATATCTTAAAATTATATTTCACATGATTTTTATTAATTAATAGTATAAAAACCTTAATACTAATTGTATATACACACTAAATTCTATCCATAAAGTCCTTCAAAGAAATTCGACCATATCATCAATAGTTTTATATTATTTTATGTTAAATTAAATAAAAGCACTATGTTCATCTCTTTGTTATTTCATGTAATAATTTTCTTTTTTGGTTTATGATATTTTCCTAGACATGATTATGAGAATGATGTTTGCACCAGAGTGATAATTAAGTAAAAATTTGTGTTTAAAGATATAAATTATACCGATATACATAAATTCTAAATATTCAAATTCAATAAGTAGCATTTAAGAAAAAGAGCCTTATTAAAAAAAAGTGTATTTATCTTACTGAGTGAGTGAGAATTAAATCTGTAGCCTATGCCTAAACAAGTAAACAAAAAACTAATATTTTTCCTTTATTTTTAAAGGTAAAACCACCTTATTACAATTAAAAAATATAGAATTGAAGAATGTTTTGATTTAAGAAAATATTTATATTTATAAAAATAAATGTAAAGTTATTAAACTATTTTATATTTTACTTTTTCAAATAAGTGTATAATAAGAAAAATAATTTATGAATTTAATCATTTCCTATATAAAATTTTAAGAAAAATGAAGTACTAATTATATAAATATTTACAAAAAATACAAAAACGTAATTGTCATACAATATAAAAACCATCCAACATCACGTAAAATTACTTTAGGTTATTAATATATAATTACTTTTATCATGAAAACAAAGTCATCAACTAGACACTAATTAAGAATTCGATAATAAAAAAATTGAAACATATATAAAAAATCGCTTAACCTAAATTAAATAATTATCTTACCATTTATATTAAGTGAAAGGTCAAATTTTCGGTGGAATTGCGGGAAGAAGAAATAAATAAATAGAAAAATAAAAAATAAAACATATAAAATCATAAAAACAAAAACAACAGTCCCATGTAGGGATGTCAAAAAAATTCGTACCCGCGGGTATCCGCGGATAAAACCCGCAACGGGTATCCGCGGATAAAACCCGCAACGGGTAGGAAATTGATATTAAAAATGGATACTCGCTACCCGCGGGTATGGGTATTTTTTATACCCGCATGTTAACGGGGCGGGTACGGGTATCATAGTATCCATACCCGTGGATACCCGTACCCGCTAAACTTTACCTTATATATATATATATATATATATATATATATATATATATATATATATATATATATATATATATATATATGGGTTAAATATGTTTTTGGTCCCTCAAGTTTTAGTAAAATTTGAAATTAGTCCCTCATCGAAACTTTTGACCAATTTAGTCCTTCATCTTCAGAAATGCGTGGATTTAGTCATTTTAATCAAAATTTGTTAAGTTTATTTGAAGTTTCAAACGCGTTTTATGATAATATTTGAGTTAGCATTTAAGCGAAGATGGGTTAAACAGTTTAAACAATTCAAATATTATCATGAAATGCGCTTGAAACGTTAGATAAACTTAACAAAATCTGGTTAAAGGGCCTAAATCCATAGGTTTCTAAAGATGAAGAACTAGATTGGTCAAAAGTTTTGAAGAGGGACCAATTCCAAATTTCACTAAAACTTGAGGGACCAAAAACATATTTATATATATATTAGTAAACAACATTATGAGTCTTCATCCAATAATGGTAGTCAGATTCTTACCCCACAAATGAGTAAATTACTTCCATATACTGTAGAGGTATTGATGTGTCTCTAAGACTGGTTATGGACCAACATGGAGGTAATGAAATTAACACTTTTACTTAGATATTTTAATTAAGTGATTGTTAGAAATTTGTACTGAACTTCTTATGTTTTAAGGCTCTTCTAGATTAAAATTGGACAACATGAAACTTTATACAATGTTGCAAGAGGTGGACATTGATGAAGTTAGTAATTTCTTTAATATTTTATTCAAAAATAAACTACAATATAAATTGGTAGTGATTTTTTATTTGTTTGTTTTTCAAGAATCAATCGGAGAAAGAGAACTTGTTGATTTAAGCACTAATTATGGTTAAATATTTATTTTTTAAAATATTTTTGTAAATACCCGCGGATATGAAAAAAATAGACGGATACCCACATAACGGATACCCGACGAATATATATATATAGGTACGAGACAAATATTTATCCAACGGATCAGATACGGAGGAGCTGATACCCGTACCCTACCCGCCCAGTTGACATGCCTATTCCCATCATCGTTTTCCTTTCGTTTCGCGGGGTTTTGTAATTATACTAACTGTTTCTTTGTCAACAATACGCTTCCGCGAACCACCACTTCACCCTCACTCTTCCTTCAAATTCCCAACAAGGTAACCCCAAATTAAATCTCAGATCTGCTTTTTCTTTTGCTTGATTAAGCTTCATTCTTTCGAGCCCACATGTTCTCTTCTCCAAAATCCACATTTTTTTTCTCTCCATAATTTAGGGTTTTGTATTGTGATAGAGACACTAGAATTTCTGGGAATTTCTTGTGCACGGGGTTGCTATAGAAATTTTTGTTGTGTTTTACTTGTGGATTAGGATTGATTTATTCTTCTTTACCGCATTGAAGCTATCCTCTCTCGTATTAATATTTTTTTTGCAATATCTAGTGTTCAAGGGTATTATGCTAGCTGGATTCATTCTCTTGCTGAAATGCAGTCTTTCTAGGTAGAAAACTCGTTCTCACAATTTCATTTGTATACTGAATGGATGTCTTTTTTATTTATTTTCTTTGTCTTTTTATCTGAAGTTTTGGTTTTGGTGAGTAGTTCCAGTAACTGACATGGTGAGACATTGGATGTCTGTGTCAAAGGCTAGGGGCCATTTCTTTTATCTTTTGATTGTTTGAAGAAAATTGTGCTTCTTTAATTGGAAGGCTTGTTTTAGAAAATTGTAATAATTATTATTTTTCTTGGAAAAAAAAAAACAGAAGTCTCAGAAAGCTGTTTCAGTTCTTCTGATAAACTAATGACAATAGTTTCTGAAAAAGAAGGCACTCGGATGAAAGGATGTAGACCAGAAGTAGATCCTTGGTCATGTCTTCCGAGATTTCTTGCTATATGGTTAGTTGCAGTATGTTTGGACTGAATGGATGTAAGAGACATATGTCTCATTTAGTCAATTCAAATAGGTTCTTTATTTCCGCATAGTCCAGTAATTCAATTTTAGAAATATAATATTTCATACTACAGGCAAATGATACAATGAGCTGGCCTTTTTTGAATGAAATTACCAAGTGAGACTCTTGTGGTGATGAAATCATGGATCTTATTTTCTTTATATTATATTCCCAGAATGAACACATTTGACACACTGGAAGATGTAATTGTAAGATGCAGAACAACCAGAATTTGAACCTTCATTTTTAAACATGATGTATAAGAAACTATTGCCACGAAAGATTGGGATATTCTATCAGATAAAGAAATTGTTTTGGGTAGAGCAGTATTGTACTGTGTGGTAGTTGCGTGTTGCTTACATGATTTGTTCTTGCTTTGTTATAACATATATCCTTTGTCAATAATGATGTAATTATTTGCTTCAGTGGCCATGTCTCCTTTTGGGTTAATGGACTTTATTACAATATTATGATATTATCTCTATTTCCTTGTATTAGGTTGCCTTAATGTCTTTGAAGACCTTTTAAGTTGAATATTTCGTGTGTTTTAAGTCTGGTTAGTTTTCCCACGTAATTTGATTTGGTTTGGGATGTTTCAGTTGTGATTACATTTGTTATCATTCTCTGCATATGCTGGTAATGTGCTTTTAATGTTTATCATCTTCAGGAGTGAAGACTCTGCAGGTTGTTTGTAACTAGAATGATGTCTTCCGGTTGTGTGACAAGTGCTAAACTTAAATCTCTTGATTATAACTGTTCAAGAGATGATCTTGATGAATTCTTTTACAAGACCACGTTTGGCCAGAAGCAATGCTCTCCATGCTTTAGGTTTGCTCAACCTTGTTTAATTGTTAATTTCAAGTAAGTCTCAGTAGCAGTTTTCGCTTATGATGTTTTATCCTGCATAGAATCTAGAACAGCTTTTGATACCTGATACATAATTGGATGCTCTGTACCAAATAAATGCTGGCATGAAATACAGATACGTAGTTATATTTAAGAGAGGATGATATTGTAAACCTGTCTTTGTTGCTAGACAGTTCCTTCACATCAACTTTATTGGGTTACAAATTTTCATTTTTTGGGTAGGTGGGATTAAGTGTCTAAAGTGATAAGGAGTATTTTGGGTCTACAAAAGATGATAAAAAGAAAGTGTTTAAAGTGATAAGGGGTTTTCTCGGTCTATAACAGATGATGAGAAGTGTTATTCTTTTAGTGTGGTAAATTTAATTTGGTTTAAACCTTATATTGTAATGTTGGCATTCTTTTCAAGACTGTATTCTAAAAGGTAGGCATATCATTGAAATAGCTTAATTTGGGATATCAATATGAACTTGTACTGCAACCGTGCTGTTTGAAACACTTCAAACACTGTATAGGTGAATATCAAAAGTTAGTTATATGAGGAGAACCGTTATTGTTGATCTTTTTCTTAGGATATTAAGTCTTTATGTTCTCAGGAGGATGACTTGGTCAGTAAGAAACAGCTTAAATGACAGCAGTGTTAGTTCTTCCACTTCAAATGGCAGTAATGGAAGGACCCGCATAATTAGAGTGATTCAAGAGTTTCAGAGTAAGTTAGGTTCTAAAATTCAGGAGGTAAAGAAAAATCTTCCCATGAAGCTGCTTTTCTTCTTGGTTGGATTTTATTGTGCAACTGCCTTTGCCACTGTTATTGGACAAACTGGTGACTGGGATATTCTATCTGCTGCCTTGGCTGTGGCCGTTGTGGAAGTCATTGGGGCTCTCATGTATGGGGCTTCTCTTCCTTTAGTTAGCATGAATAGAGGCCTTTTTGTCTTGCTTAACTATTGGAAGGCTGGCCTTACACTGGGACTTTTCTTAGATTCCTTTAAGTATTGATTTGATATCATTGTTGGACGAGCAATACCTTCCATGTGAATTGAAATTTCACACTGTTCTTCTGATGCTTGGCATTTGTAATGCACATGACTCATTGTCATTGCAGTAATCTGTCACCACTGTCTGATATATGCTGAAGTTACACTTAACATGACGGAAGCTGGATCCAGTTCAACTTCTACAGATAAAATCCCTGAAGTTCAGTGCACATATTCAGAAGATAAGACATTCGAGCTATAAGATGAATCGTGCATATTTATGACGAACATAGCAACGGTTTTGAGTTCTGACCAGGGGACATTAAAGGACATTGCAACATTCAACAACTTACATTTTCAATTACCTCTACATCGGCTTTGGTTCAAGCAACTCCTGGAACACCATTTCACTCCTTGAGTCCCTTATTTCAATGTTTCATCCTATAATCCGTCTTGGCATCAGTTCCTTGATAGTAGTGGGATTGCTGGCTTTTGATTTTGCAGGGGCATTCAGACAAATTGGAACTTAAAGAAGTCCACTTCTTCATCAGATGATGGTATACATTGATATGGAACTTTGAATCTTTTTGCAAGAAATCCAGCACTGTTGTACATGTCCAACACGAAGTATGTGTCTCTTCCATACAGAAGAAACTTGATTGCCTCAAGAATGGTGATTCGAAAATTGACTTCGGTACAAATAATGCAACTGTCTCAAATGTAGTCTTTGTAGTGTGATCGTGGACCATCATTTGTACAGGAACTAAAAATACTTGAACATTGCAACGTGTTCATGTCTACCAGGCTCCACCATGAACTGCAAACAATGTCATTTGTTGAATTGATTTATTTTTCTTTGTTAGTATACTGCTAGTGGGTCTTTTGAAAAGTTATCGATATTGTATATGGACGATTTTAGTTCTAAAGAACAAAAGTTATCCCTCGTGTCTATATACATTTTGGATATACAGTTACCTCATGAAATCCTTGGACTAATTGATGAAGATATATCTGTTTGATGAATGTATGCCCTGGAAATTCTACTGGGACTAATTTATGTGCATCACTTTGTTGTTTATATAACTTTGGTGAATGTGTATGTAAAGTTTTCAACTTAATTTGATGACAGAGACTTTTTGAAGAAGAATGCTGGTCAATTTTCGAAGGAATGACAGCTTGAACTTTTACTTTTCAAGCAAATTCATCTTGAATCTGAAAAACTATTTCTCTAAATGTGTTCTCCCCCATTTGATTCCCCTGAAAACAAATTATTTGAAATCTTAAACTAGTACCACCTCATTTCTCACTTTCCTTAAATCAAACAAACCATAACAGTCTTGCCTCCAGAAAGAAAACTTTGGACTGATTGATAAATAAAAGCCAATCTATGTGGTTAGTTTTAAAGATTCATTAATTGTTTATTGCATTCTGTAAAGATTGATCTGATGATCTCTGCATGTCAGGTCCTGATCGAAGGACAACAATCTAACTATCAAATGAAGAGAGTTGTCAAAACAAATATTTGGTGCATGAACATGTTTAGCCCACTAAGAAATGAGGTTGATTTGAAAATTGAGGTCTAAATCAAGAAGGTTGCCAAAAGATAATGAAAAGTAGTGAAAACTAGAGGAAAAAAATACAAACAGGTAGCAAAAATATGAACATCTTCAGGGCAAATGCCATCACTGTGATATCAAGTTTGGAATACCTGTAGAAATGAGAGAAAATGAATTAAAGTCTAGGAATTATACTGAACAAAAAATTCATGATTCAAACAGAGACAATGTAGCTATGCAGAAGAGAGATTTATTACTTGTCTAAGGTAGAACCTCCAATAGTAAGATGAGAGAGGCTCTGGAATGTTGAAGCTTTTAAGCCAAGGAGCTGATACTATAAAGACCACAAGATTTTCAACAACTGTATTAATTCCATAATCCAAGAAGTACAGTACAAGCAAGTTTTTCTCAGTATAGGTTTGTTGAAGTATATAGACTTTGCATTAGTACAGAACATTTCTTCGGTTGTCCCATGATTAAGCATTCAAGTGTCACAGAATAACATTAAAACTCAAGCTGATCCATCCTTAACATTATTTTCAGTTTCATTCTCCTTTATAACCGATACAGGTGCTTAATTCACCTGCATTTATTTGCCACAACTTAATACTTAAAGATTATGTCTTCAGAATTCAATTGCTGGATAAAGTAGGAATCATCTAAAAAGTACAATCAATGCTCTATAAATTAAAAATTCCTTTAATTTCTCAATAATTCAATTCAATTACTACAGAGTGAGAACTTCGGATTCTAGAATCTAGTTCACCATCTGAAGACTTATATCACGGTAACATGCAATGCAATTGTGAAATACATACCATGATACCGACTGAATAAAAAAAAAAAACAGATACCAGAGAAATAGCTGTAAATATGGTATTCTTGACATCCTTTCAAAGACTTAATATTTCAGCAATAAAAGGCTTAATTATAGCATGGTTTTGCATTTGATGAGTTAATTAACCAATCACGTATCATGTGTCATTGAGGTAACATGAGACTGGTTGATTGACCAAGATCACAAGGTTTAGATTCCACAAGTAGACCTTAACAAACAAGGATCGGAAAAAATCTATGCCGCAATCAAGATATTTCTATGGTATCTAAAGGATTGTGGTTCTGCTCCAGTTATAGAATAACTACATGGACTCTATATAAGACATTCGAGCTATGAGATGAATCATGCATATCTTTTACGAACATAGCAATGGTTTTGAGTTTTGACTAGGGGACATTAAAGGACATTGCAACATTCAGCAACTTCACATTTTTAATTAACTCTACATCCGCTTTGGTTCAAGCAACTCCTGATCAACATTTCACTTCTTCAGTCCCTTATTTCAATGTTTAATCCTATAATCCGTCTTGGCATCAGTTCCTTGATTGTAGTGGGATTGCTGGTTTTGATTTTGCAGGGGCATTCAGATAAATTGGAACTTCAAGAAGTCCACTTCTTCATTGGCTTGTGTGATGATGGTATACATTGATATGGAACTTTGAATCTTTTTGCAAGAAATCCAGCACTATTGTACATGTCAACACGGAATATGTGTCTCTTCCTTACAGAGGAAACTTGATTGCCTCATGAATGGTGATACAAAACTTGGGTAGTGTTTGTGCTTAATTTTGTGTTTTAAGATTAGATTTGGATTGAGGAGCTAATTTCTTAGTTTTTCATAATTTGTGTTAATAATGCGTTCTTAGACTAGTTTTTAGTCTAATTTCCATCTTAGTGTATTCTTAGTCTTTGTGACTTGTATAGTATAGTTTTAAGTTTAACTTCGTTTCGATTCTAGTCTAGAGTTTTAAAATTCAGATTTAGATTTTCAGTTTTAGTATATTTAGGTTCTGTTTTTAGGAATTTTAGTGTTGTGTTTAAGTAATTCTTTGCTTTCAGGAAATGATTTTCTTTTGGTATGATAAATTTTTGGTGTATATCTAGAGTCAAGTTTTAGAGTAGGTTTGTGACTGTGCTTGGCTAATTTGTAGTGTGTTCTTCCTTTTGCTAGAAAAACTCTTGGAAGGAGATCACCGCTTTGACTTTACCCCCAATGCATGGATTCGTGAGCGTAAGGTGCCGAAGAAGATGGGGTGAACACCGAGGCGGAAGCGGGGAGAGCGTGTTAGAGCGTGGCGGAAGCGGAGGTGGAGGAGGCAGAGAGAGGCTGAGAGGAAGGCGGAGGAAGTGAAGAAGCACCATAGTCGCAGTGCTGCAGAGGATGAGTACGAGAAAATGGTGATGGTGTCCAATACTAATCGTGACGGTTCCATTATCGAAACGAGATCTTTGGATGATGCCATCGCTTAGATGACGAACTGCCGTGCTCACCCTAGGTATTCAATGTTGTTCTTGTATTGACCTAGGATGTAGAGTTGGAGTTTGATCTTCTCGCTGTCGGCGAGAACCTTGTAAGACACTGTCTGTCTGCTAGGATGAAGCTTAAGCATGGAATTAGACAAATAGGTGAAGCGGGAAATCACGTTATTAGCCGTAATATGCAGATTATTCGGCTTGGGAAACTGGGAAAGGTTGAAGACGCTATCAGAATCTTCTCTAACATGACCGACAAAAATCTTGTAACATACAATTCCATGGTATCCATTTTAGCCAAAAATGCTAGAATCAGTGATGCTAGACAGTTGTTTGATAAAATGTCCCTAAAAAATATTGTTTCTTGGAACTCCATGATTGCTGGATATCTTCACAACAACATGGTTGAAAAAGCCAGTGAGCTGTTTGATGCAATGCCTGAAAAAGACAATTTTTCGTGGGCTTTGATGATAACTTGCCATACACGGAAAGGGGATCTTGATAAGGCTAGAGAATTGCTTGAGTTGGTTCCTGATAAGTTGAACACTGCATGTTGGAATGCAATGATAGCTGGTTATGCAAAGAAGGGCAAGTTCAATGATGCTGAGAAAGTGTTTGACCAGATGCCGACAAAGGATTTGGTTTCTTACAACTCAATGTTGGCTGGGTATACACAAAATGGGAAAATGATTTTAGCATTACAATTTTTTGAGAAGATGGCCAAGAGGAATGTGGTCTCGTGGAATTTGATGGTGGCTGGATATGTTAACAGTGGTGACCTTAGTTCTGCTTGGCAATTGTTTGAAAATATTCCAAATCCTAATGTTGTCTCTTGGGTCACAATGCTGTGTGGCTTTGCACGATACGGAAAGATTATAGAAGCTAGAAGACTTTTTGACAAGATTCCCATAAAGAATGTGGTTTCTTGGAATGCAATGATTGCAGCCTATGTCCAGGAGTTACAAATTGATGAAGCTGTTCAGCTGTTCAAGAAAATGCCGCATAAAGATAATGTCTCGTGGACTACAATAATCAATGGGTACATTCGAGTTGGTAAGCTTGAGGAAGCACGTAAAGTTTACAATCAGATGCCTTGCAAAGACATTGCAGCGAAAACGGCACTAATGACTGGATTAATACAAAATGGAAGGATAGACGAGGCTAATAAAATGTTTAGTCAAATTCTTGCACGTGATGCTATTTGTTGGAACAACATGATTGCAGGCTATTCCCAGAGTGGAAGAATGGATGAAGCTCTCAATTTATTTAGACAAATGCCGATTAAGAATGTTGTTTCATGGAATACTATGATCTCTGGATATGCTCAGGCAGGACAAATGGATAGAGCAACAGAGATCTTTCAGGCCATGAGGGAGAAGAATTTAGTTTCCTGGAATTCTCTTATTGCTGGTTTCCTACAAAATAATCTATACACAGATGCTCTTAAGAGTTTGGTTATGATGGGGCAGGAGGGAAAGAAACCCGATCAATCAACTTTACCATGTGGCTTAAGTGCATGTGCTAATCTTGCTGCTTTGCAAGTGGGCAAACAACTTCACGATTATATTCTGAAGAGCGGTTATATGAATGATTTATCTGTCAACAATGCCCTGATTACTATGTACGCAAAATGTGGAAGGGTACAAAATGCTGAACAAGTGTTCAGAGACATTGAATGTATTGATCTTATTTCCTGGAATTCCTTAATTTCAGGTTATGCTTTGAATGGATGCGCAAATAAGGCATTTGAAGCCTTTGGCCGGATGCTATCACAAAGAGTCGTTCCTGACGAGGTTACTTTTATTGGGATGTTGTCAGCATGTAGTCATGTGGGTTTAGTGACTGAGGGTTTGGATATTTTTAAATGTATGATTGAAGATTTTGCTATTGAACCCTTGGCAGAACATTACAGCTGCCTTGTTGACTTGTTTGGCCGCGTGGGTAGGCTAGAGGAAGCCTTCAATATTGTGAGTGAGATGAAGGTGGAAGCAAATGCTGGATTATGGGGTTCATTGCTTGGGGCTTGTCGTGTACACAAAAACCTGGAACTCGGCATATTTGCATCCCGGAGACTTTTCGAACTCGAGCCTGATAATGCCTCCAATTACATTACCCTGTCAAACATGCATGCTGAGGCTGGTAGATGGAAAGAGGTCGAAAGATTAAGGATGATGATGAGGGACAAAAGAGCTGGAAAGCAACCTGGTTGCAGCTGGATTGAAGTTCAAAATCAGATACAACATTTTCTGTCACATGATGTGGCAAAGCTGAGACACGAAAATATTCAGCTTATATTGAATACTTTAGCCGCACACATGAGGGACAAATGTAACATATCTGACATGGAATCAGCCTGTGACATTCCATGACTGGAGGTACTCACAACTTGGTCGCAACTTAGCTTTTGAACTACATTGAATAAGTAAAGTGAATTTCTATTGCATTGCTACCAGGAATAATCGGAAGATAACTGCTTTTTATTGGAGATTTATGTGATGGTGACTATGACACACCGAGCATTGTCTTTTTCGTGATCTTGACACTGTATTTTCTGGTGATTTCCACAATCCTGTATGTACTGTAAGTTTCAGCCCAATGGGCATATTAATTTGTTAAGTGTTTCACTTGTTTTTAACTATTGTCAACAGAACTTTTTTGGATTATATTATTCATTGTGTCTGGATTGAACCCATGGTGGGAATGAACACTGTTGTTGAGTGGACCCTCTATCAAGTAGTTTCTGACTGGAAATTGTATTATATAATATCATTGATAATGCCTTACCAAACCCACAAGTTACAGGGTTGAATTAGATAGATACAACATTAGGTTTTATGTAAGTCTCTGTTTAGATACTCTGATGTGTGTTTTTGGTCACAAAGTATATTGAAATTTCACCATAGAAATTGTATTTTGTAATATTGCCCATATGCACCTATAGGGCGGAAGTAGAAGAGCTACACCATTCCTATGGTTGGGGGGTTTATTATCACAATTTAAGATCACTTTCCAAATCCCCAACTACCCCAACCATTGATTGCAAATTTGAAGTACCCAGAAAAAAAAATTATTTTGGGGCAAAGGTAGTGTAGTATCTGTGGTGTGTGGGTTCTCGAGGGATGTTACTCAACCAGAGCCGAGTCTGGGTTCTAGAATCCTTATAGGTTAAGCCTCAATGCCATCACTACAAGTATTTTCTTGCCTTTCTTGAGTGACAGTCTCAGTTGTGGTGTTTGCTTACATATCGCGTTCTATAACAGTTCTATATGTATCAAATTTATTGCACTCAATTTGAAAGTTAATTCTAAGGAGCTAATTGTAATTGTTAGCTCCAAACATCTAATTCCTTTTGCTATGCCGCCCCTGGGGTCTTGTTTGTAGGACCAAGATAAAGATTGGTAATAACAAACAGTTTATTATTGTCTTTCGCATGATTGTAGAATAGGTTAACTGAGGAGTCCCAATTTTGTTGAATTTTTCATAGCTAATTGCATATCCTTGGGTAGTGTTTGTGCTTAATTTTGTGTTTTTAGATTAGATTTGGATTAAGGAGCTAATTTCTTAGTTTTTCATAATTTGTGTTAATAATGCATTCTTAGACTAGTTTTTAGTCTAATTTCTATCTTAGTGTATTCTTAGTCTTTGTGAGTAGTATAGTATAGTTTTAAGTTTAACTTAGTTTCGATTCTAGTCTAGAGTTTTAAAATTCAGATTTAGATTTTCAGTTTTAGTATATTTAGGTTCTGTTTTTAGGAATTTTAGTGTTGTGTTTAAATAATTCTTTGCTTTCAGGATATGATTTTCTTTTGGTATGATGAATTTTTGGTGTATATCTAGAATCAAGTTTTAGAGTAGGTTTGTGACTGTGCTTGGCTAGTTGTCCTTAATTCACTGTGTCTTATATTCTTTAGCTTTGTTTTGTAATTCTAATGTACATTTCGTTTGAGCTAGGTGTTGTGTGGCCTTGGAGAGTAGATGCTGATGTGGGATTTGCTGGTTTAAGGACTCTTGGCTGTGAATTAGAGGGCTGAACTGCTTGGAAGCTTGCTGGAAACAGGAACCAGAGATAGCCTCTGCGTCACGTGGAGTGCAGTGCACATGAGGTGAATTGGACAGCTTTGCATTAAGGAAACTTACAAGAGAAGCTGCTGCCACGTTGGAATAAAGGAAGAGGAAGCTGCCATTTTTACAGAAGCTGACTTGGAACACATTACAGCTGTCAATGTGACTTGGAGTAGCAAGTTAGGAGCTCCAACAGTCAAAACTACTGCACTTGGGCAACCTGCACCAGCCAGTTACGTTTGGGATGATGAAACCTGGAAACCAGCTACCTAGGTCCTAGGTTCTGACAGTTAATGTAGTTAAAAGAATTGTAAAGAGAGTTGACTGGTTTTGAGAAGTTACTTTGACTGGTATTATAGGTTTTTCAGTTGCTTAGGTAGTCAGAGTGTATAAGGAAAATCTGGACAGACAACAAGAAGAATTACACATTTCACACTACATAGACAGAAATCTCTACAATTTACGGTTCTTAGGTTTTCGTTTGCTGAAGCTTGAGGTGTTCTTGACTCCAAAGTGAGGTAGCACTCCAAGAGCTTAGGTATTGTGTAATTTCTTTCATTTTAATTGAATTTGCAAGTTTATATTATGTTCTTCTACTTCTTTTACTAAATTTTACCGATTGAATTCTCTGTTTCTTTCATTCAATTACAGTTTTACATTCAATTTAGCATTTACACTATGTTACGTTCATGTTCTTCCTCTTTCAAATCAGATTTTGGATTTACTACTCTTTTTCAATTGATTCTTGGTTTTGCTACCTTACTAGACTCGATGATGGAATAATATTGAGTTCTAGTGAATCCAAAGTGATCATTTACATCTAAGGAACTCAGAAATGAACCTTAGTATGTGAAATCAAGAATCAATTGAAGTGAAAGTTGAATTTCTATTTTCTGGTTTAGAAACGTACAATTGGTCAGCTCACGCTGATTTTACTCTAACATGCAATTTTCGAATTCTTAGTTATTTGACCTTTAATTCATGTTTCTCTACTTACTTTCATGTTTACAAATGTGCTCAATTGTTAAAATTTCAGTTCTGCAGTATAATTCTGTTTTTGGTAGTTTAGGTAGTTATTCTAGTTATTTTAGTTTTCTAGTCTAGGTTAGAATTAGGATTTTGATTTCTAGTGTGGTTTTAGTTAAATTCATTATTCCATTAGTCAATTAGGACCAAAATGAACATGTTTGCATCTTCATATACTTAATTCACTCAGTTCTGCATAGTATAATAAGATTTTAAGGTGCTGTCACGTTCTTACTAGCTCTAGGTGCTGTCATTTCCAGTTTAAACTCTGATTTTTCGTTTTAAGTGTTTTTTTTTCTGTTTCTACACATTTCATTTGAATTATGTTAGTGATTTTAGTAGGTTTCATGCATTCATATTGCATATAACTCAGAATCGCATCTTGAACCATGAAGTGCAAATGCTGTCAAAAGCTGTCAAATTCCTAAAAGTGGCTTTCAAGAGTGATTTTGAGCATTTTGAGTTTTCAATTAGATTTGCATTCCAATATTAGATAGTTTTAGGTATCTAGAAGTGTTCCATCATTTATACATGCATAATTCGTTTTAGTTCGCTGTGACATTTCATCAAACACATAGTGCATAATAGGTTTTCTTTGAGGCATTTCAACAAACACTTTTCATTATTGATGTTCTGCACTCTTTTATGCATTTTTAAAGTTCAGAATAAGTTTAGATATGTTTTTTTACACATTTTATGTGTTCATTCATATAGGATTTCCATTCATTAGAACTCACTTTAGGAAGTAAAATTAAAGAAATCATGTTCAGACACCATGCATTCTGGATCTGTTTTAGTCCAGACTTAGGAATAGATTCATGCATCATTTTAGTAGCATTTTAGGACATTTTGTGAAAACCAACACTTCATTGGATCATCATATGCGTGGTCATCTTATAAAGATGCAAGTTAGGCTTAAATTCTTGTTTTTTAAAAGCAGGATAATTTTCTGTATTTTATGAGTTGGTTTACTCTGTCTGCAGAGAAAGGAGATCCTGTAAAATTTGATTCATTGATCTTGATGGGAAAAGAAAACAAAGTTGAAAGCATAAATGTTGAAATCTATATTTCTTTCAGAAGTTGATTAGATAGAAGAAAGAATTGTTGGTTTGATGCGACTTAGGTTCAAACATGAATACATGATGACAATGATGTCATTATGTTATTTTGATTTAGTCAGGAAGAACTCTCTCCCTCCCAAGTCTAACTAGTATTATTTTATTTGCTTTAGTAACTATTTGACTTGTTTGTTTTTTAGTATCAGATTAAGTTGCTTAACGGTGATTCCAAATTGATTTATAATCACTGAGACAGATTACCCAATCAAGTAGGTCTATTATTGATTTATTAATGAGTAAATATCGTAGAGGTTTAATTAGTCAGATTGTACCCACTTTTGTTCGGATATTTTAGTTTGGTCCCCGTTTTTAAAAGATTTTCAATTACATCCCAATTTTTTAAAAAGTATCCCAATTATGTCACTTTTAGAAAATAATTATTAACGCCGCTAACGGCGTACCATGTGTCCGTCTCTGGATTTTTTAATTTTTTTTAAATTTTATTAATTTTTTTTTTGAATTTTTTTTGTCACGTGTTAGGTCTTTGATGTGACACGTCATAATGTCAGTGCCATGTGGCAAGGTACTGACATGTGCCAGTATTGTAAGTGTTATTATCTTGATTTCAATTTAGTTTTCACACATGTTTATTTGTTTCAATTTAGTCTTCACATATGTCCTTTTAATTCAATTTAGTCCCAATTTTTTTTTCAAAATAAAGAAATTTTGTTTCTCTCTTATGATTATAACATTTATATAAGTAATAAGTTTGGTCTCAAATTTAAGAGACAATATTTCATTATTTTGAAAAAAAAAAATGAGTATAACAGTTATATAAATAATAAGTTTGGTCTCAAATTTCAAATTTAAGAAAGAGACGCTATTTTGGAAATGACGTAATAACATATTATATTTTTTTTTATTGTTAATTCATGTTTTGTTATTCATGACTTTTGGAACTAAATTTTAATATAAATATCGATACTTAATTTTGTAAGTCATTTTTAATAACAAATATTAATATTTATATAAATAATAAATTTTGTATTAAGAGAGACTATTTTTCTATTTTAAAAAAAATGGGACTAAATTAAATCTAAAAGAACATCTGGGGACTAAATTGAAACAAATAGACATGGGGACTAAATTGAAATAATATATATATATATATATATATATATATATATATATATATATATATATATATATATATATATAGGCATTAAATTGAAATCAAGACAACCTTTAATAATGACACTGACACGTGATAATATATTACCACGTAATACTGACAATACCACATGTTACACCATGGACATGACATGTGACAACAAAATAAAAAATCAAAAAAAAATTATTTTTAAAAAATTAAAAAATTCAGAGAATAACATGTGACACGCACGACGTTAATAATTTTTGTTTTAAAATAACCTAATCGAGACACTTTTTCAAAAATTGGAACGTAATTGAAACCTTTATAAAAGTAAGGACCAAACTGAAAGTAGTGTCATCCAACTAATTAAACGTATCTTGAAACACTCTTTAATATATTTATGAATAATGTTTTTGAAGCGAGTGAATATAGGAATTTTTTTATTACTCAATATAAGTTTACATCAACAAGTTTTAAATGTCAGTGCCACATAGTTCTCCACGTTACAAGTGACATTTAAGTGTTGTTAGAACTTTGTTAAATTTGAGATGATGTATTATTTTATCTTATGTAATCTTAAATTTATTATATCATTTTTAATATTTTTTCAAAGGTCTTCTAAAATTTAAACATTAATAATTTTTTATTTACACTTTACGATGTCAAAATCTAAAAGATACTACTACTATTATTATTATAATCTAAATTCTTAACTTTCATCTCGTAATAACATTATTAATTTAAGTTTTTATTAATTTTTATGTTAATTTTATTTAGCCTTTTTTCTATTTTTGTCAACCAAGACTTAAAGATTGAGGTAATTCTCATTGAATATTAGTTAAGATTTTTTCAATCAGTAGTGGTTGAGCTATTCTCACTCAATGATAGCCTTTATTTTTTTTCAGTATCGGAAAAAGAAGATTTTGATGATTGTAAGTAAAAGATTTTTAATCTATATTGATAGTGGTATTTTCCAGTTTAAATTATTGATATTGATCTGTTCATTTAGGTAACTATATTTATTGTTTGACATTGATTAAAATTTTCTCAAATAAAATTTGCTAAAGTATATGTTTGGTAGAATTTTTAAAAGAAGTTTGTTGTGATTATTTGTAGTCAGTAAAAAAAATCAATCGATGTCACACAATATTATTTTTCAAATGTTGGTAAAGATTATTTTAATATCCATTAATTGACCATCTCTTCTAAGATTGATTTTGTGAATGTCATTCAAACAAAATTTGTCACTTTACATCAAGTAAAAATTTGACAAAAGAAACCTTAACTAAAATACTTTTAGAAAATAACTCTAAGCAATATTAACGAAACATCACATCAACTGAAATTAACTTCATCAATATGAATGAATCGAGGAAAGAAAAACAGAAAATAAAAAATGTTCTTTTTCCTTTGCATATCATTCCATTCTTAGAAATTAAAACATATTTATGATGACTAAAACCTCACTTTATCAATTACAAATAAACGTGTAAGTAGTATTTTGTCATTTTATATATTCTTTTATTTTCTTTTCTTTCATTTTCTATGAAAAGTTTATAACTCTTTTCCAACGCAACAATCAAAGTGACCTTAGTCTTCACTTTCCTCGAATCAAGCAAACCATCCAGCAGGAAACAAAATTCTGGAAAGACTAACATTTATCATACAATCAAGAAAGCTGCCAAAAGATGAAGAAACGTAGATGAAAAAATTTCAAAGGGTGGAAAAAATATAGACATCTTCATCGCAAATGTCATCACTGTGATATCAAGTTTAGAACCACCGTAAAAATGAGAGAACAATGAATTACAATCTAGGAATTACACTGAATAAAAAATTTATGAAACAAAGACAATGTGGCTTATATAGAAGAGAGATTTATTACTGGTTTGTCCAACCAATATACCAACCTCTAAAACTAGCTGTACAACAAAATTATCTACCATTTTATTCATCATTGTAGTACAATTCCTAACTCAGATTTATTGTTCTGATGATTATTACGCATTTAGTTTGTTACCAATGTCAAAATCTTATAGTATGTGTAGTTTATGCAAGCAAGATGATTTCACCTCACATATATAGAATGTTAGAAAAGTTTATAGAAAGTGTGGTTGTAAGAAGGATTCATCTAACATGCCTTCTGTAAATAAGTTACCCTGTGAGCATTGAATGATAATTTGAATTCATTGGTGCAGCTTTAAGCATCGTCATCAGGGCCTGGATATGCTGGTAAACTCATTATACGCTTGTCTAAGACAGGACCTCCAACAGTAAAATGATAAAGGCTCTGGAATGTTGAGTCTTTTAAGCCAAGGAGCTGATGAACTGCAAAAGATCACAAGATTTTCAACATCTGTGTACTAATTCCAGAATGCAAGAAGTACAGTACAAGCAAGTTTTTCACAATTTAGGTGTGTTCAAGTATATAGACTTCAATTGTATTAGTACAGAACGTTTCTTAGAATCTGGTTCTCCATCTACTTGAGACTGAGACTTTAAAATATATGAGTAGTGGACTCCAGTACCACTCTCCTCCTCTTCTATTTATAATGAAGCAAGTACATATGAAAAGACTACTCTAAGATACTAGGCATGATTACATGCAACAGTAGATACGGCAGTAGGTAGTTTCCCACACTCAACA
>Ga0214542_1002146_pt1 | contig 40855 bp, 20 predicted proteins | sample CNSS1metaG_FD_160096 | JGI IMG/M metagenome (GOLD analysis project Ga0214542, IMG submission 160096) | Root nodule microbial communities from cowpea collected in UCLA plant growth center, Los Angeles, California, USA - CNSS1 | ecosystem: Host-associated > Plants > Roots > Nodule | place: USA... | reverse complement strand
ACGTTATTGCTAAAATTAGTAAATAATCACACTTAGACAAACGAACACAAATCCCTTGGGAAAACGATACTTGGACTTCCATTTTTACTACTTGTAACGAATTGGTACACTTGCCAAAGAGTTAACACTATGGACCAAAAATGGATTCATGCACTAAGAACCCGACTCATCCAAATTGAACAATGGTTAGTTAGGTTAGCTCACCAACCTAGTTAGGAAAAAAAATATATAAATCACACTCCTCTCTTAACTTACTCCACCTACCAAAAACATAAGTAAAATTTTCCTTTTAAAAAATGGGAGAGAGGCTCACGCGTCCATGCATGTCACCTCATTGACTCTCTACCTTTGTCACTTATTTCATTAGTTATTTTATTTCTCTTCTTAAGGTAGTAAGGTATATTTTGATTTTATTTAGATTATGATTTAGGTTATTATTTTCTAAAATGATAAGAAACAAATTTTTAAAATATGTTTGGACTTTATTGAATTCTGGTTACATATTAAAAAAAATGATAGATGGAAAAAAAATGTATTTTTTAAGTTAAGTGAGTCAACACGTTTAACTGATCAATCTGTAATAAATCAAGTTGAACTCAAATTTCTTGAACTCTCTAATAAATGGTAGGTTGGGTTAACTTATTATAATCCGTGATGAATTGAGTTGGATGATTCGTTTTAACACTTCTAAATATGATTCGTTGGACACTTTTAAATTTGAATGTTATTTTATGAATTCTACCACTAATTTTCTTTCCCGACCCGTATCATAAAGTTTTTCAATTTTAACACATTTTGCTAATATGTTAAATCTCTAACGGAATAATGACGTATACAAAAGTTTTAAAGTAACAACAATTCAGCTTATTAGAAATTTAACAGATTGATGAAACGTAAAAAATAAAAATAAAAAGATAGTGATATCGTTAATTATTAACAATGATTAAAAAAGAAAATTTCTTTTTATTTTTTATAATCAATATTTAGAAAAAGGAATGTTCTCAACGTCTCAATTAATTCGTCAAACTTCATTCAGATTAATTGGGAAACTTCTTATATATATTAGAAGTTTGTGTACAAATTTTATTTTATAAGCTAGACTATTTCTAGAGTTAAATTAAATTTAAATTACACTATCATGAATATATAAAAGTAGTCTGTCCTGACGAGATATTTGGAGTTATTGTATCACATTCTAAGATTTATTTTAGTCCTAAGTTGATATGTTTGAAGATTTTGACTAAAGATAGGTGTTAGACTTAAATCCTGAGTTAATGGGCAAACTAAATGACATACGTAATTGGTATGATTATTTTCCGTACAAGTCTTGGTTTTTCTATATTGCATTCAAATGTTTCCATCGGTTCTAGGACAAAATATGGTGGCCTCCACTTCAGAGATTCCACCTTTCTGATTTTGTTTTTCTTTTTTGCTTTGGGTTTAGCTTCTTCAAGAGCTTCTTTTTCCTTGACGGGATGATCCAGCACTGTTCGTGCGCTGAAAATTGGGCTTTGATGTTGATTTTACGGTGAAAATGAAGATAATGAAAGTCAAACTCTTCATCATGGTCTTTACACCTAAATGATCATCACCTAAGAATCAATTGACGTTGCCCAACATATATACCACCAAAATCAAACAAACCTATCAGATTAGATCATTATCAGTATAAATTGTGCAGCCTTTTGTCACATCAAATTTCATCCTAATACTAATTAACATGCTGTCCATTAAACAAGGGTAAATTACAAACCGGTAGATTAAATCAAACTTATTTAAGATGAATGATGTATCAAAATTATCTTAAACATATGATGAATATACCTTTATGAAAAGGTATGTTCACCTTTTGAAAACAATTTGCTAAGATTCAATTTCTTTCATGCATCAATGAGACTCAGAAAAGAGAATGTTAGAAAGTTTGTTTATGTATTATTTTAGACATACCCTTTTTTTGCTGTGAAATAAAAAACTGAACATAATGCCACTGACACTGTCCTTGTACTGTTCCTGCATATGCAAGTGTGGGCTCAAGTAATAGAGAGTGTCCAAATAAATTGACAGAAAGAAGAGTCTCTTATTTCGAAGCTCGTTAATGTTTATTGATCGTTGTGGTCAATGTAGGGTCACAGAAATCACGTAAAGGAAAACCAATGATGATTCGCACGTTTAGTTCCTGTTTAGCAGCTATGGTACGAGTAGAAAAATGGGGACAGAAGTTGGCTATGCTATTAAAAAGCTCTTCCTTATTGGATTAACTGGGCCATTTTTCCATTGAGGGTGGACATGCAGAATGCAGATTGATTTCATGACCACCATCAGAGGGTGTTAGGTAAACTACCTTTTAAACAAACTGTATAATTCAAAATCATTTCGGTGACCCATCAAATGATGGATACCATTCACTAAAACACTTCACCATTGTAGTTACAACCTATGAAACCAGAACACAATGATATTTCCGATTATTACCGGTGTATCGAACACCGGAAACGCCATTGTGTTCGGTATATCGGACACTGACATATTACATATTTATGATATATATGTCAGTAAAATGTTCAATTTAAAAGATATTTTTTTTATTTAAAATAATTTTGACATCACTTCAATATAATGTTAATAACTACAAATTTAATGATTTTTCAAAAAATTCATAAATTTATCAATTTATCACGTAGGTTTCTATTATGATTATCAAAATAAGGAAAAAATCTTATATGATCATTATTTTTCACTTTTCTTTATATTGGATAGATAGATTAAATTTATTTTTGTGTTAATTGACAATGTGTTACTTCAAAATTTAAGACTAATACATATATACATACCGTGTTCTGTGTTCTATATTTTTTCAATTTAACTTTATCTTTGTGTCTGGGTCTGTATCCAGATTTCATAGGTTCCTACCGTATCCAATAATTTTACATAAGAGATGTTTTTTAAAGATAAATAGACTTTAAAATATACACTACATCGGATACATGGTAATGTTATTCTGTAGGTTTGGGATCGGACTGTTAAGAGAGGGCGCTAATTTACGGGGTAATATGATTCTTAGAAAATACTCTTCTTCACATGAAAAACAAGTGTATTTATGTGAGTGTATATTTTTTTTCAATCTTTCTGTAGTTTGTTACCTTGTGAAGAATAATACTTTGCATTTATTATTGCCTTTGATTCTGGTTTTGAACAAACTCATCTCATCTCGATGCTTATTTGCTTCTAACATTCGTTTATCATCTGCTTTCTAGCATTAAATTAAGATAATCCTCATGCTGTCTAGGTATGTATCAAGATCTGTAACTGAGTAATTGTTGTTAGACACCACAATACGCGACCTTGTAAGTCGTTGACTCTATTAATTTTTTTAATGTACCTATATGTAGTAAAATAGCAGATGATTTTGGTATTTTACTCTAACCGAAACACGTAAACACAAACTTTGAATATGTGTTAGAGCAAAGTTAACGGGATGGAAGATACGTAAAGTGAATGAGCTCTTGTTTAAATATTTTTATCTTTTTACGTTCTTCAAGTCTTCAATAAAAACACGCAAATGGCAATAAAACGACATATAATGTAATTAATAATATTCCGATTTGTTGGATGTGTACACTGACCCCATTATGATCTTTGTCGGTTTCGGTGTATATGATGTTACAATTTGCAGAAAACTCCTGGAGAAGATGCACCCCGAAGATTCACATCAGACACAACACAACCATGATGTTCTTTGAGAATGGTGTGCTCTGATAAAAATACTAATGGCAAAGGTTTCAAGTGGATGATGGCACTGTAAAAGTTACAAAATGTTACACCCCTGAATGCATGAATTGCAAAGCAATGCAATTCGGGTATGAAAAAGGCAATGCATCACAAGGCATTCAGATAGAAACACAAGAAAAGGAACAAAAGATGAAAGATGTGCAACTTTGTGCAGTTTCACTCCACTCCAGTCCAGTGCATTTTTTCTGTGACGCAAATTCTAATCTAAACTTTTTGTAGCTTGGAAATGCTAAACTTTTCCAACAAAAGTGATGGCTCTTTCACTGTAGGGAAATTTCCCTGCACCTTCCTCCTCTGTAAATATCTCTCATGCAAAATGCCCCCGATTAAACAACTTTCCTTAATTTCTTTTTTCTTTTTATTATTATTATTATTATCATCATCAAAATGGAGGCATCACTGTTGAATGGCCATGCTGCCAATTGACACAAACAGCTAAGCACACCTGGAATTATTAGCTTGGAAAAGGTTGAAGATTCTCATATTCTTTAAGCATACAGCTATAGCCAATGAAAGAAAAAAATGGTTCCTTTTCAGGACTGCTTGAGCCTTGAGCCAGCCATCATAATCGCAACTTTGCGCTGTCTTTTTCTTCTGTTCTGATTCAAATTCAGCAGTTGCAAGACTTTTCAGCTTTATTTCCTTAAAGCAGATCTCCTTTACAACCCCAATGCCAAAATTAAACATAACAAGTTAACAGCACACGGAAATAAGTTGAACCAGAATGGAGAAACAAAAATCCTGCTCGAACATTCATCAAGTTTTATGCTCTATAGGATGTTTTATTACGAGCTTCCAGTATTATATTTCAATCAAAATTTCATTTTTACTTCAATAATCACACACCGAAACAAATGTAACTCAAATTTTCTTTTTCCAGAAAACACAGAGAAGGCAAACAGATTAGAAGAACTCTGACTTTAAGAATTTGATAATCAATCTGTATATACATTAAAGATCATAGGAAAAAGGAACTAGTACTAAAGTCATCACGGGATAAATCCCTGAACCAATCTAAACATAAAGGGCCAGTGTTAGAGCCTTTGTTATAGATTTCTAAAATCTGTCACAGTCACAGAAAAACACTTACACACAGAGGTTCCAATTCTATGCTTCATGCTTAACCTGCAACTGCAAGAGTCTAAAAACAAAAAAACAGACCTTTTAGCCGGAGATTGAAGAGAAGCAACTCTCGGATCGAATCAATTGCAGGGTTTTAACCCCGAGAGCTCCCGTAGAGTTCGATCGGAGCGGCTTGGGAGAATCGAGGCTCCGGCGGAGGAGGCGTCCCATGGCGAAGATGGGGTGCTCAGTTTCGTTGAGAACGGTGGATGATCGGAACTCTCTACAGAAAGTGATGTGGCGGTCCAGGGCTTCTTCGGTGGTGATGACACTTTCTGATCTTACCACCTCGTGTTTCACAGCCTCCACACACAGCCCACAGAGCCACCGACCCTGGTACCTCTGACGCACCCTCGAGATGTACGCAGGGGTGCATTCCTCTGTGAACCCGCACGAGTCGCATTTCACGCACTCCACTTCCACCTGAGACACAATTTTCAGTGAGGACGAACTCTGAGTCTCTGACCCTGAAATTGCCATGCCTTGTTGGTGTTGCCGGAACAGAACTTGCAAGATCACACACACCCTCTCTCTCTTAATAATGATGTGTTGAGGGAAGAAGAGAGTGAGTCAACACAGATTTGTGTTGTCCTATGCTAACAAACTAATGTTAGAAAACTGTGTCACACAAACAATAACTTATTTCTTAGTATAAATAAATACGCCTCATATTCATATATAATATCAGGCTCCTTCAAATGGATTAGACATGAGTCACTCACCACCTTTTAACTTGTCACTTTGGTGTTTTCTGTTGCCACGTGTCTCTCCAAGCATATCGCAGCATGGACAACCAGCGAGATTGTCTGGTAGTAGATCGCTCTCACTTTGTTTCATTTGGCCACATTTTTCTGATTTTTTAACCCTTTTAGTTTATCTTGTTAATCCGATAAACAGAAACTTAGAAAAATATAATGGGACTGTTACTTGTTGTAGGCCTCCAAACCTGTGCCATCTCACTCCTCTGTGTCTCGTACATTTTTGGTAATTAGGTACATATCTTTTTTTCTGGGCAAGAAATGAGTTTAATGTCCACTCTAGGAAGCATTTGACTCAATTTTGATCGAAATTCGTTTCACTTGGTCGCCAATTACAATATAGTTACTTGTACGTATATGCCAAGGAAGTTTCTTTTCTTTCGATCCGTGGTCGTGTTATTCATCGTTATTTGCTAACTTGTAGGCATTCATTGCCAATTATTTTCACATGTGAAAAACAGATTGTTGTCTTAATTTATTTTATGTCTCTTCTCGACTTATGCAGGCGTGCAATCAAACATTTCATACATATAATATAATATATGTCTCTGTGGGTGTGTTTATGGATTGATGGGTTGTGTCTTTACTATTGAAGCAGTGACTATAATTTTAATTTGGTCCTTAAGGTAGGCGTGACGTGTGATACAAAGTTAGTGCTATTAAATGTTCGAACTGAACTTGGTATGGTTATTTTTCAACTGCACCCGCCATTCTATTCTGGTTTATCCACCTGCTTTTTAAAGTGTCACGTTGTTCAATTAATGTAGATATGAGCCAGCCATCAAATTTATTAGAGAAAAACAGTTCACACCAAAATCAAGTAGCTTCCATGTGTTTAACTGTTGATTAGTAGATTCCGAGGTAGGAAAAACATGAACTGGTCAATGAATCATTGGTTGACTTTCCTCGAAACAGAACTTCATTGTATGTGGCTAAGGACCCGCCCTCCAAGTTTACTCGAGATGCACATTCACTTTTATATTTTGCTCACCAAAAGCAACCACTACTACCAAATGCATATTATATTCTCTCCATCTTTGCAATGAAGCGCTAAAAGAATATAAGGGGTTTTCATGTCATGAAACTCTCACTGACAAGAAGACATGGCATAATTCTCATTATGAGCTGGGAGTTTTCATGTTTAGACAGTTTTGTTACCTTTTATTCCTTTGAAGTTGATACTAGAGAGGTGTTTTACTTACTGTGGTTCATCTTTAAATGCGACAGTTCGTCAAACATGCCTTAAGCAAGTGGCAGATGTGGCCTTTGAAGCTTGGAAATCAGATTGCTCCTAAATGACTATCTCATTCATTGTATGAAAATGACATCGATCACAACGACTTCAAATTAGCCATGTGCAATTCTAGACTGAGGTAGACACATCGAGAAGTTGCCATCGTGATATTTAGGTGAAACTACTCCTTCTCTCTGCAGAAGACCAGGACCTGCAGAAGAGATTAGTCCACATAACGTGACAAACCAGAATACAAGTCTCCCATTGGAAGAGGTGTTTATATTTCTTATTCAATTATTCCTCAAACAGAATTGTGTCTGAAAGAAAATATGCGTGAAGAAAATAGACCTTGAACTTCCATTCACCAACAAGAGTAAGACTGTAATCGATAAGAAGGGAAGGAATCTTTTCCCATTGGGACCAGTGCTACAAATGATACATCAAAGAGTGGTGCCTTTTGAGATGCATGCATTAATATTACTTTCAAGACTTTCTGTACATGGTTGGAGACAAAATATTGAAGTAGTGTCTGTTAGTGATTTGTGAGCAACCTGCACTGGTCTCTTTCAACATGGTATTTTAGGTTGAGTCAAAATCTGGAGTTAGTGATTTCCTTGCCAGTAGGCATAAAATTGAAGGCCAATAGACCCCTGGTCCATGTGGTTGGCCCCATGACTGCAACACTCATCATATCCAGAACCAAAGGGTTCTGCTGGCAATCTGCTATGGAGTACAGATTTTTAAGGTGTCACTTGAATATTCCTATTTTGAATGCAGCCACCGACTATCAATCTCTCAAAAGGTTTGAACCAGGTTTATAGATTGTATGATGTTGTGTAATTCTTGAGAGTGCTTTTAGCATCAAACTTGGTCTCTCTCTCTCCACTACTTTCATTTTGGTGTGCTAATAATAGATGCAGTTACAAGCATGCTAACTTGGTTTCTCACTCAAGGTGTAACTTCTAACTGAAAAACTAATGTAGTTTCAACACTTCGTCTAAACGTAGTTTCTCACTACTTTTCAACAATTTATCAAACAGACAGTGTGCACAATGAAGTTCGGAGATGGGCAGACTTATTTCTTGATGATATTTTCCTGTCCTCTCTCTGTATCTGACGCCTCAAAAGGAGTGCTATTTTGTGTGTTATTCTATATTGGCAAGCAACCCATCAAGCTTCTTTTGGCTATGATGCTTCTGATGAGTCTTTCTGGTCATTTTACATCAGGTAATGAGTATGGATTATAAGCATATCTACAAAGTAAAGGGTTTATAGTAACCAAACAAGAAGATTTAAGCCAGTATAAGCATGATGTTGAATCAGTCTTCTTCAATATCATATCCATGCTTACCTTTGTGATTCTGAAGTGCTTCATTTCCAAGGATAATTAATAAATGTGCACAAAGTGGTCAATATGGAAATGGTTATGCAGGTGAATGTAGCAACTGATTGCAATGATTATCAAAAAGTTTGGTGATCATGTGGGAAGGTAATGTTTTCTATGAATTCAGTTTTTCTACTTCATTAAAAAGAAGATTGCAGTGTGCATAGAATTGGTAACTGACAGCTTCAGCTTTTCATTAATAAGGGTGTGTTCACTTTGTATCAGGCATCTTATGATATGTAAAAAGATGCATGTACTGCACCAAAAAAAAGGAGTATACTGTACTGTCCTTGATATTATAATTTTTTCTAACCCTTTTTTCCATTGTCAGATCTGGAACTAGATTTCTGTGTTGAAAGAGTTTGTAGTTTTCGAAGAAAGACAACCTTAATCAATTGGCACATCACTTAATACTACTGCTATTACTTCTCACTGTAACAGGAAAAATTAGATAATGTAAATTTAGCAGTGATATTCCATAACATACTTGTCAATTTCGTTCTACCCTCAACAAATGTGAAATGAAACTCTGTCATAATCATCTGATAATGCATTCCCTCAAAATAAATGAGAAATTTGTTATCAGAAACCATGAAGGATAAATAGCCGCATATTATCCTAAGGTTTGTGAACTTTCGCATGTAACATTTATGAGATCCAACAATAAAAATAACGCAATAGCACACAGGTGGCAAAAAATCTCACCAGATGTAGATTGGGCCAGCTGAAAGGGAGACAACGAGAAATAATGGCACATGACTCTTTCATAAAATTAATGTTATATAACAAAATTAAAATTTATTTTGAAAGATTAAATATAGTAACTCATTTCTTTATGAATGACATACACACTTTTAAATTTTATTTTTGAATTAAATAATGGAAATGCATTTTTCATAATTTTATATTATATAGTAGTCATCTTAATATATATATATATATATATATATATATATATATATATTGTACCATAGTGGTCACAATTAACTGTTATAAACCAACAATCAAGCTAGCCGCTATGTTAAATATATTCGGAGTTGACCACTAACCAACACCAAGCTAGCCGCAGTGGTAAATATATTCGGAGTCGATCGCTAACTTAGGAAAATTTCCAATCCTAAAGGTCGCTTACTAATAAGTATTTGTCGAATCTAAAAGGATATCACACAATGAAACAAACATCTATATGAAAGCCATGTTTAGTAACTACACGACCTTCTCGTAGTCAATAAGGCCGCCTATTCTAACTTAGGAAAAATCAATTAAAGATATTATGAAAAAGGTGTTAAACCCAAAACCTGGGCCCAACCAGGCCCACACAAGCCCAATAAAACATTAGGTCACCAAAGAAGTAATTTAGGCCAAAACCATGGTCTAAACAAATGAAAACGAGGTTAATATTTTATAAATAAGAATGAACCCCAGCTATTAAAGGTACACATTTCATTAGTGCATAATGTGAGATTTCACTAGGAGAGCTTTGACTGACTTCATTGTTGGAGTTCTTCCTGCAGATAACCCCAAGTGTCTCACATCCAATATCAAGTGGCGAAGACATATTCAATAGAACCAAAAGTATCTATTCAAAAAGTTCGAGATTTGCAATAAAATAAAGTTCGAGTCCCATAATGATTTATTATTGTTTATGATATATATATATATATATATATATATATATATTATGTTTTAAAAATTAATTATTTCTATTCATGAACGTCGTCTCACAGTAATTAATATTTATTAATTATACATTGAGCTTAATTAGTTATTTCATTTTTATATTTAAGGTTTTTATTCAATTTCTTTTCTATATTTATATATCCAATTGGGTTTCTATTTTTTTTTTAAATTAATGTGTCTCTTTAATTAAATTGACATATGAAAGTGTGATGTATCAGAATTTTGCTTACTTGTTTTATGTTCCTCCACTTCTCACCACCTTCATTCTTTTTTCATTCCCTTTACCGGCGTTCACCTTCCACCATTTCTTTCCCTTTTTTCCTTCCTTCGCCACCACCCTTTTCCCTTTTTCTCATTTGTCCCTCTCTTAGGATTTCTAAGATTTACATGAGAAAAAAAAAAATACCATATTTAGGAGGATGGAACAATATGGGGTGGTTCTCTGTAGATGGTAGTGGGAGGTAGAGGAAGGTGGTGAAAGGTGGAGAGAGAAAAAAAAAATAAAAAATAAATAGGGAATTCTCATAGAATATAACTAAAGTTTTAAAATGTAATGTTAATGTTAATTTAGTGGAAGGATTGCATTGACATTTTTTTTAAATAAATATATAATCAAATCTTTTTGGAAAGTATATATGATTTTCAACTAATTTAATCGTTATATATTTCAATTCATATACATTAATTTTATTCACATCTTATCATCAAAATGATATAAAGAACATGTCATTCAAACATCACCATCTCAACCATGTATTTAAAAGTCACAACATGAGTTTCTAAAATAAAGAGGTATAATTTCAATGAGATATCTTTGACTTTAATGACCTTTTCCTAGTTGAAATATAATTAACTTTGTCTCTCTTGATCAAGTTATGAATTAACACTTGAGTGATGAAATTTGTCCTTTGAGCATCATTTCAATACTTAAGAAATATTTTTCAGAGAAAAGATAATGAATAATAACTTTCTTTCAATCAAGTGAAAACTTCCAAAGGAGAGAAAATTGATTTGGTTTTGTGACGTTAGACCCAATGTCAATTGAGTTAGTATTTGAAAAAGATCCTTTTAGCCTTACTTTCTTTTAAGCTAAGGTTAAGGGAGATATACTTAAGGTGGATTGAATTAGTAGGTTAAATGCTAATATAATAAATGAGTTTTATGTTAATTGAATGAATAACCTTTGAATACATCAAAAGAGACATAATGAAGGAGAGACAATTAGTAACAATAGTTAATACGAGATTTTTTAGACCAAGTAAGAAAGAAAATGAAAGAGGTCGACGATCAACTTAGAAGGACCTTCCAACCAAAGTTGAAAAAAAGGACAAACTACATCTTTAAATATCATAGTTGATCAAATTTTTATTTTTTGCTATAAAAAGTTTCTGGATATCCAAAATTTCTGAATATCCAAAAGGACATCTTGAATACCCAAACTCCTTGTAAGAGAAAACCAATCTAAATTCTTCCTCAATCAAACTATAAATTGTGGGTTTATTAGACAACTTTATCACTTGAACTACCATTATTATCATAACATTGAATGTTAACCTCATTTATGTTACATACTTGACTCACAAGCCACATACTTCGTTAAATTGATTTTCAATTGAGCTAAAATAATAAAACAATCATTTTATATAATAATGTTATATTTTATTAACCACAAAATCACATAATTTTTTTAACACTTCAAAAAAAAAACAATCAAAATAAAATTAAATAACAGTCACATTATTTAATTAGTAGAAATAGAAAACTTAAATAACATATTTTCAATTAAAAAATAAAAAAAAATGACTATCCACCTCAACAAAAAATTAATAAAAGCCTAGCTAAATATATCTAAAATGACAAAATTAAAACTTAATTGAACCTTTATTATTATTATTGTAGAATTATTTTATATAGGTTATTCAATAAAGTGAATTGGGTTATGGAGCAAGGCTACCATCACCGAATAAACGTTGATTGTCACGTGACTAAAAGTTGATTAATGAGTCCACCTAATCAATGAGTGACATAATAACATAATATATCTAACTTAATTAAGGCTAATAAAAAAATAATCCGAGTTTAAACTTAATGTCTGGCCGCGATCCCCGCTGTTCCGATTTATTAGTTATCCACAGATTCGCATTTTCCTCTCTTTTCCCAAAATTCTCATTCTCCTCATTTCTTTTTTATTTTCTTCATTCCAACATTCTGCCATTTTGGCTTCTCATTTCTTGGAGATTCAGCATCGTTGCAAATCACACTTTCCATGTTCATCCCAAACAGGTGAAATTCTCATCCTCATCTTTTACGAACTCGCCTCATTCATTGTTATTTTATTTGCGTTTCTCATAGATTGCTAGCTAGCTCTTAAACTTTTTGTTTTTTTTGGTCTTTTTATTTTAGGGTTCCTCTGTATGTTCGTAGTTCCATGTACTTGTCCTGATTTTGATGCAGCAAATTGTCCCACATAACATCAATCTTTGCTTTTCTTTTTCTATTATAGTGCCTTTGTAAATTGTGTTTCTTACAAATGTAAAGTAAGTGCATTATATGGATCGCAGTAACGTATCTGAATTTCACAATTGAGATGGCGAGTGACGCATAATAGACGGGGAAGAGAACAAGTTTTGCGGTGGGAAGTGTTAGTTTGGATCGCTTTCTTGTGTGCTATGTTGGACTAGAAGCAAATTAAATTGCATAGGGGGGAGAGATGAAAAGTGAAATATTGACAACGCAAGATTAAGATTAACCTGCCAAAGAAATAGTTACTGCTTTAGACTATTTGTATTGTTAGCAGTTTGTTAGGATTTGCTAACATCGTGGACATGCTTTTAGTGTCTAGTCTATGTGATGTGTTGACTGAAAGTAGTTATTTTGTTCTCTCTTGTTAGAACATTGTTTTGGATATTTCTGCCATAGATTCTAGGCCACTGATGAGTTTCAGCTCATTTTCAAAACTGAGAGTTTGTCCTTATCTTTTTCACTTCCTTTTTATTTGTAATTTAATGGTTATGCAGGATGAAGGTAGGCTTTAATGGATTAAGGGGTAAAGAAATTTCACTTATTTCTATTGTTCTCATGTCTGCAACTATCATTTTTTGGTCATGGGAGAAAATGCCTGGTCTTAATACCTTTCTTCCTCCTGAAACACCACCTCTGCAGTTCTCTTCAGGTTTACTTCCATTTATATAACTGTTATTTTTGAGAAATACTTTTACTCATATTATACCCTGTCGATGTGAAAAAAATATAAATATTTATTAGGTAAAGGTGTGTGACTTGTTAATGTTTCTTAAACATTAATATTTTCCAGACCAAACAATTATCAGGCTTTGATTTTGTACCTAGGATTTGAAGGTCCATACTAAATAGAGCCCTTTGCATTGTTTGATCTCAGTACTGATTTTTGGAAGGCTTGTTTTACATGTGTGCAGATCATTTAGTTACTACTCATTCAGTCGAGGTGCTATCACCAGATCTTCGTTTGGGTGAAGATGACTCATTGTTGGCAAAGACTAAGGCCACCAATGAGTACAAAGAAGAACTCCATCTGGAGGGAGTATCACAGACTATTCCTTCAGAAATCTCTTCAGGGAAGAACAATGGTGAAGATGGCTCACCATTACTGCCAAAGGAAAAGACAGCTAATGAACCAGAAAATCTACATCTTGAAGGAGCATCACAAAAGATTCCTGCACAAACCTCTTATGAAGGAGAAGATGGCTCATCATTGACAAAAGAAAATACTGCAAATGAAGGAAAAAAACTGCATCTTGAGGGAGCATCACAGGTGGTTCCTGCACAAACCTCTTCTGGGAAAAGCATGAGTGAAGATGGCCCACCATTGGCAAAGGAAAAGACCACTGATGATCCAGAAAAAGTGCATCTCAAGGGAGCATCACTGATGGTTCCTGCACAAACCTCTTCTGGGAAAAGCATGGGTGAAGATGGCCAATCATTGGCAAAGGAAAAGACCACTAATGAAGCTAAGGAGGAGAAAACTTTGAAACAAGAACAGGAGCATAGAAAGGATTCTGTGACGAATTCTCCACAAACAAGCTCTTCAATCGTTGGGAAAGACAACAAATGGGAAAATTCTACAGAAAGTAAAGGTATAGGTCTTTTTGCCATTCATCTACCAACTCTTCCCTGAGTTTCTCTCCTTGGTATGAGTTGCACGAAAGTCAATATATGCTTTTAAACTCATTTTATAAAATGATATTCCTTTTCAAGAATATCTCTGGATTTTTTTAGTAACTTAGTTTATTTAATTGTTTCTAAGAAAACTTGAAACATTAGATCCATTTGTTTGGAGGTTGAATAAAATTAATTTTATGGAACTAATTTTGAACTGTTAAACACAATTAGAATTCGTGTTCAAATTATTTTCAGGTTCTGATTTTAAGTTAGAATGTGTCACGATAAGAGGAATTGGTTCTTGAGATGGGCCAAATAGGCAGGTTGGTAGAGGAAAATTGATTTTTGTTCTTCTACTTATTTTCCAATATGAGCTTCGTAATGAAGGGCATCTCCTAACTTATAAGAAACCACTTTTACTACAGAATTGTTGAAAAAAATTTATAATTATCTTGTAATTAGGTTATTGACTTCTTTTTTTCTTATTTGTAAGAGAATTACCTATTATTCTGGCAATTCTCAGTCACAACTTTGAGTATGTTGGTATAGTTATATATTATTCCTGTGAAAACGAATTTCACGTATTAGACAACCTGGCTTAAACTTTCTAAATTACTGCTCCTGTTTGCGCTATCATCCAAAAAAAAAAAAATTCTTCTGCTGGAGGGACATACCTTGTACATTTGTTAGACTAATGAACAATATTTGCAAGTATTGATAACTAATGTATCTTTCCTTGTTGACCCTTTATCCAGTCTGTAACTATGCAAGAGGAAAATGGGTCCCAGACAAAAATCGACCCTTATATTCAGGTTTTGGTTGCAAACAGTGGCTATCAACAATGTGGGCTTGTCGCTTGATGCAGCGTACCGATTTTGAATATGAGAGGCTTCGATGGCAACCCAAGGATTGTCAAATGGAGGAATTTGAAGGTTCTAAATTCTTGAGAAGGTATTTCATTCATCCATATATAGAAGTATAGGTTGAGCTTTTGTGTAATTGAGTATGATTTCGTGCTGAACATTGTGTTTTTTCAATTCCTTTTACCCTTAGATTCACTCAAAAGATATTCAGGCATAGGGTGCTCCTAGATTGCCTTTTTTTTTCACCTTTGTAGGTTTCCTCTGATTTAGAAAACAAACATCCCCGAACTTTCTCATCTACATTCAGTTTTTTACTTGCTTGTTTTTGGGTTCAACAGAGAAGAAGTCAATAAACATAAGATCAATTGATGATAATTCTTGTGCTTTCAGGATGCGAAACAAAACTCTAGCTTTTGTTGGAGACTCATTGGGGCGACAACAGTTCCAGTCTTTAATGTGCATGATCTCTGGTGGTAAGGATAAGCTTCATGTTGAGGATGTGGGGAGGGAGTATGGATTGACTATAGCTGATGGTTCTGCCCGTCCTAATGGGTGGGCATTTCGCTTCTCAAGCACTAATACGACCATCCTGTACTACTGGTCTGCAATCCTTTGTGATGTTGAACCTATTGATATAAACAACCCTAACACGGATTATGCAATGCATCTCGATCGACCACCAGCGTTCTTGCGCCAGTATCTCCACAAGTTCGATGTATTGGTTCTCAACACAGGTCACCACTGGAATCGTGGAAAGCTCAATGCTAATCGATGGGTAATGCATGTTGGTGGTGTGCCAAATACTGATAAGAAGATAGCAGTGATTTGGGGTGCCAAGAATCTTACAATCCACAGCATTGTTAGTTGGGTGAATTCACAGCTTCCAAAATATCCAGGTCTTAAAGCATTCTTTCGAACCATCTCTCCTAGGCATTTTTTTGGTGGGGACTGGAACACAGGAGGCAGTTGTGACAACACCAAACCAATGTCTGTTGGAAAAGAAATATTGGAAGAAGAGTCCAGTGATCAAGGCGCTGCACATGCAGTAAAGGGAACAGGTGTTAGACTCTTAGACATAACAGCTGTTTCTCAGCTCAGGGATGAGGCTCATATATCACGGTTCAGTATTACAGCAAAGCCTGGTGTGCAGGATTGCTTACACTGGTGTTTGCCTGGTGTTCCTGATACATGGAATGAAATACTCTTTGCTCAAATCTAGTTTGCGCACTATGGTCGAAGACTATTTGGTTGGCGTTGAAAAGGTTACGACAATTTCTTGGCTTGGAAAGGGTCATTCACTTTCAAAACCATAGTTTTTCAGAGAATGCAATCCTGGAGGTTTGCTACATGTGCTAACTGAGTTCATTCTTCAGAGAAGATTGATGAAATATCTGAGATCGTACATTGCAAAGATTTGCTATACGGCATTGCCTTAAAAATACCTCTGAATACTCAAATTTTGTGGTCTTTTGTTGTGTGACTTATTTGACATGTAAATTAGTTACTCCTTTATATGGCCAACACATATAGAGTGTTCAGTAGAAAAGAGGATCGAGAAACAGCTGCAGTATAGGATAGGATCATTCGACTGTTACTGAAAGTGAGTTCTTCATAATTTATTGTAGCCTAGATTCAAATGAAATAGAACAGGAAACACCCGTGCTCTCTATTTAAAAACGAAACAGACAGGGTGGAAGAGAATAGTGTATTATTATTAGTTTTGGATTTTTTATAATGGAGTTTCAAAGCTTATATGGCGTATATTGATACATGTCACACTGAATATAATATGCATCATTGCATGTATCTTCTGTAGTTCATTCGGGACAATATTTCTAGTGGGGTCATTGAGCGTTATAGTTACGTTGACTACACATTCATATGCTTATGGATCTACCCGACCATACCTTGCAATAATATGTTCTAGATGATTTTTGTTTGTTTTTAACAGTGTCTCTAAGAGATTCTATATCACTAAAAATTAAGATAAACTTATTGCTGTCGGATTATTAATAATAATGTCTAATGTTATATATATATATATATATATCGACATCTCACATCAGAAATTGGTTCTGTAAAAATTTAGTTTAAAATTTAATTTTTAAGACGGTGCGTGCATCTTCTTTATAATACAATTAAAATGATATATGTACACCTCTAATCCTTAAAATTGATTGCTGATCATGTTGCAATATGTCTCCTTCCTGGATTTATTCTGGCTTGTTAGACCCTTCCGATAAAAAAACATGAATAAATCTTAGTTGCAGTTTTTGTCATTTTGGTATCATGGATTTGAATTGTATAAAGTTTTCAGTTTCGTCGCTTTTTTGTCACATATTTAATAAGTTTTGCTACCAACATACTAAAATGATTGAATTATATTTTAATCTTTCACGATTGCGAAATGAAAGGAACTAAAAGCATAATTAAGTTATATCAGTGTATTTGTCAAGAAAATATCATTTTCCTTCTTAATGTATCATAATATAACTAAATTAATAATTCAATAAAAATTGAAAAGAGATGTTACATCTTCTTGTATATTCTTATTGTGAAAGCCCAACCATTTTTTTATTTTTAAAATTGAATTATATGTATAAAAATAAATAAATATTAAAAATATATTTAATCATATAAATACTTTTTAGCTTTTAAATGATTAATTAATGTTTTAATTGAAAAAATTAAATTAATTATTACATCTATATGTTAACTTATTATATTATAACTAATAATTTAAATTTAATTTGGAAGTATTAATGATATAAGTTATAATACTATTATATATTTACATTTTAAGAGAATATAATATAAATAATTAATTATTTAAATTATTTTTTATTTTAATTTTTAATTTTAAAAAAAATAACGGCCGAGTCAAAATAAGTTGACAAATTAAAGATTTTAACGCGACTCATCTTATTTTATGCGGGGCATAACACTTTGCCATTTTTACTTTTAAAGATGCTAAAGTTATAGCATATGTTAATCAACATTCTAAAGAATATTTTTCAAAATATTTTCGAACAATTTTAATTTAACAAGTTTTATGTCTTTCTAAGGCTTAAATATCAATATTAATAAACATAATATATAACACAAACAATGAGAATTAGGATTTAACCAACAATAATAGGATTGAGTTTCACTTTATCAAACATAGAATTCATATCCACCATGAACATCATGCGATTTAGTTATGAATATTACTCATTAAAAATATTAATACAATTTTAATTGTTTTTCTTCATAATAGCGGTCATTCATCAACGCATAGAGATACATATTAATTATCTAACTATGGCAATGTTAAAAGAGATACATAACTTAAGTTTGACTTATGAATTATTTCAAATTATTCAAAATTCACTTACTTGATAAATACTCTTTTAAACCTCGTTGTGATCCTGCCTTTCATCCCAGAATGTATCAAGTTGTGACTTTTGAAATACAAACACTTATACATTATACATAAATTATACATTAAAGTAGTCTCGATTTATTACAATAAAATTTATAACTCATGCTCAACTAATATAATCTTTAACATTTTTCAAGAATTACATATCCAAACAAATACACAAAGTATAAAAACAACACTAGCATATAAAGATAACTTTTTTTTTTTATCTAAGTTAATTAGATAAAGAAAATTACTTTTATTTTATTTTTATTAGTACCTTCTTCCAATTGTAGAAGAATGATGTTACAAAATAGAATAAGAATAAAAGTTAAATAATTATGTGTTAATATATATAACACAAATAATAACATATTTATAAATTAATACAGAGGATGACTGTGTAGTATAAAGAATTTGTATCTAACTAAATATAAATTAAATTATATAAATAAAAATAACCTGTAAGTAAAGATATATTAAATGATATAAAATGATAAAGATAAATTAAATAACATCATATATATATATATATATATATATATGACATATAATTTAAATGATACAATTACAAATAAATAAATAAAATTAATGCGTAATTCAAGATAAATAAAATGATAGTTATTGTACATATATTGACTAAGTATATCTCTGTAACTAGAAGGTTAAGGACGCCTCGCTTAAACCAAAAGAATAGAAATGTGTGTCACTCTTGTAATATGGAGTTATTTAGACAAAAGGACAAATCACATAATGATTAAGGATAAGTAAGTATATTAAGAAAACTTTAAGATGACCTAATCCTACATAGTCTAGGACCAACAATCAAGACTCATCCATGTAGTATAAATAACAGTATTCACGAGGTAAGTGAAGAATCTCATTTTTATTATAACCTCACTATTTAATTACTATAGTAACTAACTTAGGTGTCAGAGTCTCTTTTTAGGCTTCCAGTCAACGTGGTCTTTGCAACTTTCATAGGAGAAGAACACTTTGATATGAGTAGTGAAGAAGACTAGTAACTTTGAGAATAAACTTTAGAGTGGACCCAAGTGTTGACCTGAAATATCTTAACCTTGACAAAGGATTTGTATCATTCTGAATATATATAAACTTAGTAGGAATAATCATAAAAAAACATAATTTCGAAAAGAAATATTTCAATTGAAAGATAAAAAGAAGAAGTATTACGACCATTATCTTTATTATATTTTTATTTGTTTACAAAATTATTACATGACTCATAATTATTATGAACATTGTAATTAAATAGTTTTTTAATAAGGATATGTCAATTTAATTAAGCATTTATATGATTTATTTTTATTAGTAAGTGTTATAAGTATTAAATTTTTGTAGTATGAAATACTCCAACATTTGGTAAGTGAAAATAAATCCCCTATAAAGATAAAGTTATTATTACAGCATAATATGATTTTGTATTCGTCCAATATGATTCTTCTTTATCGTAGAAATAAAATCACCATATTGTAACGCGTTTTTGGAAACAAATATATCTATTTAACGATGTCCAGATTGGATTGAATCAAATTAATTTAAAAAATCCACCCAAATCAAACCAAGCTACAAGCTAATTTAATATTTAGATTAAATAACATTTTAGTTCAAAATCCATCTAATTTGGTTCAACTTATCTTCATAGTTCATGTCATGACTATTATGATTCCAAATCATCTTTATATGACAAGTAACCAAGTGCTATTAATTTTTGTAATAAATTGAAAGTGATAACTATGGTTAAAGCAACTATAACATATCTTTTCAATATTATTTTAGGGCCCTCCTTTACAGCGAAATATATATTGTAAAAGTAATGCCGGAGATTGATGCATCCCAAAGTGTCGCAAGTTGACTACACCGCCCAAAGCATAATTATTTCAGATATATTTTTTTAACTTAAATGTATTATTTCTATTTTTCATTTCACGCACATTTCTCCAAACTTCAAATTATTATTTTGAATCTCCACCTTGAAGTTTTTGAGGTTACATATACCAATACTTAATAATATATATAGTAGTTAAATTATTAATTTAAAAAAATATTTTATTAATTTCATCAGCAGGGCCATACCAACGGTCAAGTTTCAGGGAATGGGGGATAAAGACAGAGGAGAGAGGTTTATTAATTGCGTCTATTAATGCAACAGTTCAGGGCACTTATTTAGAATTGACCATTATTGTCATTATAATTGCGCCATCCTAATTAAGTAGTATATAACACCAAATTATGGATCAAATAAAACAAGTAAATCAATCATAATAATAAAAATTTAATAATAATAATAATAATAATTAAACTTTAAACCAAGCCAGAAAGTAATCCGAATCAGCGTTCCATTTGCCGACAGAGAATCAGCCCACGTGGCAACCGGTGAAAGCTCACACGCAGTTCCTAACGGAAAATGGGGCTCGACACTATGAGGGGGCCCCACACTGTATTCGTGCTACTTTTTCTTTGCGATTATATGAATAAAATCGAAATGTGAATTTGCAAGATAACCGTTCTGCTTCTTCTGCACTCTTCTTTTCTTCTTCACATTCCAAACTGTCTGTTCTCTAATATTCTCCGTCATGGCGGAGGATTTCTCCAAGGCGGTCGACGACGGACTCAGGCTCTCCAAGCGTATATACTTCGGGAAGGACAGGGCGGTGGCGCCGCCGAGACCTCAGCCCTCGATGGCCCGTTCCTCCACGGCTCTTCTCCCTTCCGCGGCGATGGTATACGCGGTGATCTGCGATCCAGGAATTGTGGACAACCCCGACATCCCTAGCTACCAGCCGCACGTGCACGGAAGATGTGATCCTCCGGCGCTGATTCCGCTTCAGATGTACGCGATTGAGATGGAAGTTGACTGTCACCACGACACCGCGTTTGTCACTGTTTCTGGCACTTGGAGACTCCACTGCATCAAGGGAAGCCGCTCCTGCGATTGCCGTGTCGCCATTCCCATGGGCCTCCAGGTACTGCGGTATACAATCATGGAGGTTTATTTGGTTCAATTTTAATTTAATTTGAGTAATGAGATTTTTAATGTGTTGTAGATTTTTGTGTTCTGATATAATTTGGCTAACAGGGTTCAATTCTAGGTGTTGAGGTTAGAGTGCCTAGAAAATCGTATACTACTGAACTGGTTGTTCTGGAAGATGACAAAGGGAACCAAAACATCGCGCCACCTCAAAATGGAGGGTTTCTTGTCTCTAATATATTTACTTTAACTATACCACAGGTAATTAGGCTTAATACGTTGTTTGATTACTTGATTTGTATGGTTTAGTTTTTTTTCCCCTTGATGTGGTGCTGATTGTGATTGGATTTTCACTGTTTGTGATAGATTGATGGGGGTTCCAATTTGTCGATTAAAATTCGTTGGTCTCAGAAAATAGCGTACTCAAATGGCATGTTCTCTTTGAATGTGCCTTTTAACTTTCCTGATTTTGTCAACCCTGCGGGGAAGAAGATACCTAAAAGAGAAAAGATTCGAATTAATTTGGATGCTGTTACCGGAGGTGAGCTTCTGTGCAAGACAATAAGCCACCCAATGAAGGTTCGTGTTTTCTTTTTTTGTGGCAACGCTGTTGAGTTTTACTTGTGACGTACGTATTAATTGATTGATTGTTTGTCGGGACTGTCCAGCAAGTGAGGCGTCAGGCGGGAACTATGGACTTCGTGTATGAGTCTGATGTTCTGGCGTGGTCTAAAGTTGATTTTAGCTTTTCATACGCTGTAAGGACTCATGATTCATGACCAACTTTTTTTTTCTTAGTTTGTGAAGTTGAAAGGTTATTTTATTGGCTCACTGTCTGCATTTAGGTTTCTTCAAGTCATATGACTGGTGGTGTTATTTTGGAATCTGCATCCGCGCATGATCTTGATCAAAGAGAATTGTTCTACATGTATCTTTCTCCAGGAGATATTCGAAGTGAGAAGGTTTGTACTATAACTTCAAACTTTGTAGGTGTACTTCTGGTGTTTAATATATGTACACACACACACACTCGTGTCTTTTGTCCTTACTTCTGGTATTTTGATTTGCAGGTATTCAAAAGGGAAATAATATTCCTTATTGACATCAGTGGTAGCATGCATGGAAAGCTAATTGAAGACGCAAAAAGTGCACTGTTAGCCGCTCTCTCCAAGCTTAATCATCACGATTCATTTAATATTATAGCCTTTAACGGAGAGACTTATCTATTTTCCAAATCGATGGAATTGGCTTCCGAGGATGCTGTCGAAAGGGCTACTGAGTGGATTAACGTGAACTTCGTTGCTGGAGGTGGTACAAATATTTCACGTCCATTAAACACGGTACCTATATAAAAGACTCTTTCTCACTAATATAACTATAATGGAGACTGGTTAAACTGAACCAAGATATACGAAGTGTAATATACTTGGCAGATTAATCAGTTTTCTTTTGGAGCAAAAATAATCTTTGCAGCTTGATGCAGGGAAAACCAATTCCTTAGATTCGGTTTCATCTTTCTGTGTTTTAAGACTTGTTTTACGTATTATTATCAGTGAAATTGTTTTCTTCGTTCTATCAATTATTAGAATGCAGTTTATTTGTTTGTTTATTTATTTATGCCTTTTCTTTTCAGGCAATAGAGATGCTATCCAATGCTCAAAATTCGGTTCCAATAATTTTTCTAGTTACAGATGGAACTGTTGAAGATGAGAGACAAATTTGTGCTATGGTAAAGAACCGAATGATCAATGGAGAGTCAATATGCCCTCGAATCTACACTTTTGGCATTGGTACGATTCCTAGTATTTTTTTAGCCCTGATCAAAACTTGCTACTTGTCATAAATTTAATCATTGTGACATTGTTTTAATTTTCATGAACCCTGTTTAAGATATTGCTCGTAGTTATTCTAATTCATTGTAAGTATTGGGAAAAATTGTTCATTTTGTCACTCATCTTAAACTCGTTTAACCACAGGTTTGTTCTGCAATCATTATTTCTTGCGGACCCTTGCAACGTTTGGTAGGGGCCAATACGATGCTGCAATTGATGTTGGTATGTTCTAAATTTAACTTAAATAAATACATATCATTGGCATTATTTATCTTTTGCTTTATCTTTATATTCACAATTTTTATTCTAAAGAAGGAGAAGGGTTGTCTTAGGTCATTGACAGCCAACATTACTCATCAGTACACTTGAGTGACGGTGTTTCTCGTAAGTAACAAGTAGTATATCAGAGGAAGAATGACACGGGACAATATTTAATCTTAAATTAATGGTTTCATCAAAGACCGCCGAAATCATCAATTTGTATGCACATCATCAATACGTGCATCACAATTAAGATTGGAAGAACATTTACTAGGTAAGCTTTGGATAGATTTAGAGGGGTTTGTTGAAGGCTATTGTATCCAAGAGGAAAAGATTATCATAGGCATGCATCTAAGTTGACATGGTAGTACTTTGTAGCGAGACAAAGTGATTTTGGTTTCAGAGAAATAATGAGGAAAGGCAGATTATTCTGGGTTTCTCTATGTTTTATGATTTCAATATTTTAATTACTTAGCGAGCAGAAGAAACATCAGTTTAAGGTCACAAACTGATTTCCTTTAGGCTAGAGGTGTTAATAACAGAGTTTGTAAGCATTACAGGATGCTTCCAAAAATAATAGTGTAATGCAATGCAACATAGTTACTGATCATTGATGTTTGTTTTAAGGGACAAGTTATTAATCTAGGAATCAAATTCTGGCAGATTAAGGGAGTTAAATCTTACTGTTATGGATAAATTATTATAAAAAGGTTTTTAGGATTTACAAGGGAGTTTAGTCTCATTTTTTATGACATGCCCAAGAGGATTAGAAAGATTTTTGATAAATCATGAGATTTCTCTTGAGAGATAATAAATCTCAGTGATTGAATTTAAGTGTTTGAGCATATTGATTAAGACGAGTGTAGAGTTTTTTAATTTAAAATTACTATACTTAAGTGTCTAAAACTTAATTTTGTTTTCTGTTGTGAGAGTTGTACATAGTTTTTGTTGACTTTATATGATCATGTATGGAGAAGTATTGCGGAAGAATATAGAAAAGAAAGGTGTTACTTATATTAGAAGTGTATAAGATATGTATGATGAGTGAACTACTTTAGCCTTAAAATTTCAAGAAAAGAAAGGTGTTTACTTATAATTGAGCCGTGTAAAATATGTATGATGGGAGTGAACTACTAGCCTGATATTTTCTGGATGCGCGAGACTTATGATTTTACCAAAAGAATAGGATTACATCAAAATTCAGCCTTACGGCCTTGCATGTATTTTTGAGAAATCAAGTAAGCAACTGACTGTAATTTTATTATTGTTTGTAATAGGTCAGCGGCTCTTTTACCTTGATAAATCATACAATTACCTCATGGGTAGTTAGTTGCACCCACAAATGATATACATACTACCGTTGCATTAGCTTTGCTTATCAGTTGCATATTTATATGAGGTTGTTTTATGAAGAAGATGGATTACTTTATTTCACTAAATACATCCAACCAACTCCAATTCTTTTACCAACTTAGGTTTTGACTTTTCAGAAATGTTCTTGCTCATGAATCAATAGCTGTTGTTCCTGTTTCTTTTGTACCTTTAGAATTTCCTATACATGTCATGTTCCTTGGATTATTCACAAGCGTCGATCAATCTTTAATTTCTGCTACTTTAGCTGCGGCTGGCGATCAAAACTGTTTCATTCACCAAAAATATGCAAATAGGGACAATATTTTTATATGTCCCTCAGCACATTTCATCCTTACGTCGTTATTTAATTTAGTGTTGTATGAACAAAACAAGATTCTTTCAACTCAGTCACATGGGGTTATGTGATCTATATATTTTATAATATAATCTCATTTAGTGAAATATCATTTTTGTTCTGATATTTATTCTAAAATTATCTAATAATTGCTGATAGATCCTCAATTTTTTTATTATTTCCCAACACGGCCCATAAACTATTTAATAATACCACGGCTTAGCCCTGAAGGATTTTATAATTACATTTTAACATTGGAGTTTGAATGACTAAAGTACCCTTGCCTGGTATATTACGAAATTGTTGAAATTTAAGGGAAGTAGGTTCAATGGATAGTATGAGAGAAGGATGTTAAGGCTTGATGCATTAAAACCTAATTTGATAACGGCCCCTCTTTCTTGACTTGCCAGATTTGATTGAGCCTCGAATGCTGACACTGTTTGACAAAGCTTCATCTCTCGTTCTTGCAAATATCAAAGTGGATTCATTGGATGATCTTGGTGAACTCGAGGTAAAATTTTACAGAATACCTTGTAAGATTGGATTTGAAGAATAACATTTTGATACCTGTTTTTCACTCTTTCCCATGGTCATTACCAAAAAGTTTATATGTACAAAACCACTGTCCAAAGTTTTTCTTATTCTCATCCTTCAGTTCATGTGCCACGGCCACCCTTCAGCTTTTGAATCTGCATTACTGTCTTAATTTATGACCAGTGTTGAATTGATCACTCTGCATGATAAAATGTGCCGTTGTGCTCCATTTCATTATTATTCTTGTCGTTCCATCCTTCTTAATACTGTAGTTCCCTAATACCTACAGTGGTTATGGCGAATTCTGCTTTTACCTATGTCTTTTTAGAGTGACATTTCAAAACGAAGATTGATATGAATGCCATGGTGAATCTACATGTCCTTGCCTTTTATGACAATTTATTTTCTGTCGCAAATATGCTGAATGTCCAACTTTCCCTGAGTTTATTACTCTCATGAGATTACCTGCAATGTATGTTATAGGTATACCCTTCTCATATTCCAGATCTTTCATCAGAAGGTCCACTAATTTTATCTGGAAGATACAGGGGAAATTTTCCTAAAGCTCTTAAAGTCGAAGGTATTTTGGCTGATTTCAGTAATTTTGTAGTAGATATGAAGATACACAATGCTAAGGACATGCCTCTACAAAGGGTAAAGTAGTCTTCTGCCTGGCATACTTGAAATCCAAGTTTTATTGTATATAAATTGCGACTAACAATATCCGAGAGAGGAGGCTCTAAGTTTTGTTGGTCGGTGATGCTGAGCTATTTAGTGCTTACATGAACAACCTCTTTGAAAAATCTGTTTTTCAAATAGCAAACTAGTTCGGTCAAATTTATCATAATTGTAAGATCTGTTGAAATGGGTACATACAGAATCATGGTTTATTGGTCTTTTTTGTTTAGTATGCCTGTGAAACATAAATACATGTCAGTTTCATCTTATTCTTTCAGTCATGGTCCCAACATGTTTTGATCAGACGCTGGTTTATAATTTAATAAATTAATGTCCACAATTTTACATTTCTGTTTCATTTTATTATTATTATTATTATTATTATTATTATTATTATTATTATTATTATTATTATTATTATTCATTTATATTGCTCTATTTTCTTTTTAACAGGTTTGTGCTAGAGATCAAATAGAGCATATTACCGCTCAAGCATGGTTTTTGGAAAATAAACAGCTAGAACAGAAGGTATGTTAATACTGCATGCCATCACTCCACACAATGTGTAGAGGATTTTGAGTTTCTTTTATTGTTGAATAAATTTTCGTTTGCAGGTTGCAAAACTGAGCCTGCAGACGGGCTTTATCTCCGAGTATACACGAATGCTTTTACTTGAGACCGATTATCTAAAGAAAGTCAAGGAATCAAAAGAAGTATGTATCACTCACCACTCATCTTTTTCAATAAGATACTAAATAACGCTTTCATTTAAACATCCTTCGGTAATTAGATGTTTTAATATAACATTAAATATCAAAGAACTATGCCTGTTTATGATGGTTTCTTTATATTATTTTGCTATGAATTGATTTTTATTATTTTTTCATTGATCGCAAACAGACGTCAAAAAAGAGCGATGGTGGAGGGCAGAGAATGATTTTACTACCACATTTGGGTATCGGGTTTGGCAACTTAAGTGCAACTGTTGAAAATACTCCTCCCGGATATAAATCGAAATTGCCTGAAGTTCCTGAGATCTTCAAGGCGGCCACAAGTTGTTGTGAAGCGTTGTTAAGTTACTGCTGCTGCATGTGCTGCATCCAGTGCTGTTCCCGCTTAAACAACCAATGTGCAACTGCTTTGACACAACTCTGCATTGCTGTAGGATGCTTTGGCTGCGTCACTTGTTGTTCAGAGATATGCTGTTCTGGAAATGAAGGCTAGAATCTCAATTTTCTTGTATGATTTTTTTTGTATTCTACTATGTTTATATAGTTGTCAGTTGGGGAATATGTATATCAGCAGGTCATCCTTGTTATATTGTATAGTTTTTCTGATCATTGTCCTGCAAGTTTAAACTTGCAATACACAGATATCAAATCAAATTATACCATTCTATCAACAAAGAAGAAAGTGAACCATACCAACTTTTTTCACTTGCTGATCAATTCCAGTCTTGGGAATAATTTTGACAAATTATTTTTTTTAAATTCATTATGAGCATGGTAAATTATAATCAAATTAGTTTTTATTTAAATAACTGTATTGAAAAGTAATTCAAGATAGTTTTATTGAGATAAATTAAGAAAAGCAGATCAGACGATAGATTGCAGAAAAGTTTTAAAAAGCTATTGAGAAATAATAAGCTACAGACGCACATACATAAAATTATATATATATTTTTAAAAAAGCTTAAATTTACATGTTATACTTCTCAACCAATTTTAAGAGAAAACAGCCATTTTTTTTAATTAAGCTATCATCGTTAAACATGTTTATTTTTTTAAAAATGTTGTAATCAATAATTTGCACTATCTCAATTTTTTTAATTGATCGAAAAATTTTAAGTTACTACTTCTATGAGAAAGATTGTTGAAAACATCAAAAGAATAAGAGATTTTGAATATTTGCATAACATTTCTAGTTTGAACAAGTGAGTTGTTGTAAATGTTCTTACATGTGTTTATTGAAAAAGTAGTATTACTTTAATTTAATCTTTTATAAATATATTCATATACACACTACAGAAATTTCGAGAATATTTCATATAGTAGTAACTCTCCTTTTCAAACAATCAAGAACGTATCATTTTCAATGTTGTGACAAAACATGTATATGAAGTCCATCTCCACAATTTCATAAGTTCCTTACAAGTGTAGTGTGCTAGACGCATCTTTTGTTCGATACAATAGAGAAATAATTTGGATGAAAATGAGTTAGTAGAGTAAAAATATATAAAAAGTAATATAAATTTTTTAAAAAGATTTGGTTGAAAAAATATACATAAAATGATGAAAATTTGAGTATAAATAAATAAAAATTAATTTCGAAAGTCTTGCAAATCTTTAAAATTATCTGTTGTCAATTCTTATATATATATATAAAATAATCCTATATAAATCTTATGTGATCAAATTTTCTCATCTCTCAGTAAGTCTACCTTGAGGCGGCAAGAAAGATGAAAAAGAGTTTAAAAATAAAATAAAAAGAAATATTTTTGTATTTATAAAAGTCAAATTCCCCCTTTTCTTTTCAACTTTTTCTTCGACAAAACTTAAAAAAAAAATGTTACGTGATTTCATTCCTCCTAAATTTTTCACACCAATCCACATTCATTAAATATTATAACTTCTTGTTTTACGTACTTAATGAGTCAATGCCAGTGGCTGTAATAAATGGAAACATCTGCTTTTGTCCAATCCACCAATTGAACAAAATACATAACAGTTAGAACTTATACTATTTTCCCAAAACGACCCATTCTCCTTCTCTCGCTACTCGTCCTAATCCATCATCTAAGTCATCTCTGCATGATCCAAATTGTACAATTTCATTAAGGTAAAGGCGTTGCATGAAAGCAAAGAACAACTAATATCAACATTAACTCTTGCATGGGTGTAGAGGATTAAGATCAAACCTCGATGTGATTCAGCAAAAGTCCTCTCCCAATTCAACCATTGTAGATAATTGTGGACGAATATTTTACCAAAATAACTTCTAACTCCCAGCATTGCTTTGCTACTATTTTTTTACAAGTCCTTCTTCTTTATCTTCATAATCTTACCCATTCTATGATACAAGTATTTACAAGACACAAGAACTTGCATGAGAAGCCACCAACCACACACTAATATCTTTCCTATTACTGGTATCCTGCAAATAAAAAGCCCCACATATCCTACGAAACAAAATAACCATATGATTATGAAGAAAAGTAGATGAAGAACCAAGATCAAACTCCAGAAGCACGTCTTCGGAATGCGGAAAGGATCGTCCTCAACCCTTATATTCCCATACGGTGTTATCTTGAACTTAGTTATAAATCCAAACGTTGTCAATTTTCCCAAAGCTATTAATCTTCTGAACATTAATGTCTCAAATAAATACTGTGGAGAAACTGATTCATCGGTTCGAACAATACATGCCTTCATTTTGCCGTAAGATTTATTAAATCCCATGGCATCTTGCTCAATCCTCATCATTAATTCTGCCAATTCAGGATCGTAGTATCCTTCCTCCAAGGATTCCTCATAGCCAAAGCCTGAAGCTGCCTCCATGGCTGGATCCAAGCATTTCAACAAAACAATGGTTATCCTCAAGTTTTCAAACCACGTGCCTGAGCTGGAGGCTCTGTTGCTAGTCGAAAATTCCCATGAAAGTTGGTTATATTTCCTCAACACTGCTTTGTAAAATGGATCTCCCACTTTTAACTGCAACACTCCCCAAAAGCGTCGATATTTAGATCCTCCTACGTCAGTGTACTCTAGAAGAATAGGCATACCCATGTCCAACCCGTTTTCCTTCATTACTTCTACCCGTGCCCTCAACAATCTTTCTACAAATCCACCAAACAATTGCATTTCTTCAGGGTTTGAATCAGAAAAATGTTTGGGTACATTCTCCTTTATCATCTCTAAAACCTCTACTACATCGTCAACAGATTCTTCGTGTTCTTGCTTTAAACTTGCCCCGTAGACTGAAACTGAAGCTTCCTCGGTAATCTCAGCCTTCGCATTCCTCCAGGTCCTCAAAAGTACTTTTCCAGACCTGCTTGGACCTTCTTCTGACTCTATCAGAGACAGATTCATGTTAAAGATGTCTCGTGGATCAAAACTTTCCAGCATATGTTTCATTTTCTGCTTTGGACAAACTTTTGGAACCAAAAGTGATGATGGAATTAAGTTCCTAGTGGAGCTGGGAATGGGAAACCTGAACTGGATATCATCCATGTTTGTTTCTTGCTCGTACACATTAACTCCCCAATGACTCAGAATCAGGTCTGATTCGTATTGAACCTGAATGGACTTCCAATCATCTCCAAGGCTCGCGTCAAGGCCCTGCCACTCTTCATCCCTGAACAAGACTCGCAGATCACAAAATAACACATGATCTTCTCCAACGTTGAAACAGTGGTAATCTCTACCATATATTTCTTGTCCGTCAATAAACAAGTGGAGGCTTACAGTGTGCCAGTTCACAAATCCAGTGAACGATTCTACAGCTGACTGGAACGCATGTTCAAAATCAGACAGTTTCTTTTTCGGTTCCTGGAAAACTAATGATAAAGCAACAACGGGAAACTTTCTGCGAGCCCAGAAATGTGGAATATCTTTAGTGCCAATGCAGTCAAACCATTCAGGTATTTCTCTTTTCAGCATCGGCATTACAACTTGCATTCTTTGGATCTCTTCTGAGACCTGTCACACAACGAAAGACCTCAGTGTGTTTGCATCAACATACCATTTTTATGGAATTACAGTATCTTGCATTATAAGAATAATGGTACGGTGAATGTAATTAAACCTTAGACCATAGCATGCTTGATGCCTCTGAAGTTAAGGACTGACAGTATCTTGCATCTACTTTCTGAATACTTAAGGGAAGTTCTGGAATTTCCTTAAGATTCCTGCAGAAACTCACATCAAGACTTTTCAAGTGAGAAGATCCTCTGATGATGTTTGGTAGGGCTACAAATCCGTTGTGTGATACATTTAAGTCTTCTAATTTTGGAAAAATTTCAAGAATGGCACAAAGATCTTCATATGATGGATTAGTCTCACGAAACTGAAGTGTCACTAAATTTGAACTGCCATTTGCCACTGAATGGCGACTCTCTCGGAACCTTTGAAATGATTCTCCAAGTTGAGAGCATTCATCAACTTTTAAAGTGACAAGTTTTGGAAGCAAAAAGAAGCTACTTGGCAGATTTTTAAGCTCTTTGCAAACTGACATGTCCATATGCTCAAGTCCAGTAAGGTTACCAATGGATGTCGGAATCTTTTTAATGGCAGTACTCATCATGTATATCTTTAATGGCTTATCCATTTTGTGCATTACATGTGGGAAGTGTTCAAGTCTTCTGCAAAAATTAAATGAAAGCACTTCGAGAGAGGGCAAATACATCTTTGGCACAAAACTTGTGAGCTGAGTGCACTCTGAAGCACTTAAATACACAAGGTTAGGCATAAACCCAATGGATTTATCGAACCTTGCCAGTTTATAGCATTGATCAAGTGTAAGTACCTTCAAGCTTTTAGCTCCAGACAGGTCAGGAATTTGAGTTATGAATTGACAATGGCAAAGATTGATGAATGTTAAATCCTCAAATCTCTGCGAAACAAAACATAATTAAAGTGATTAGAGCATAGTCCATTACATTAGGCTTTAAATCATGAACAGTGTTGCCACATGGTTCGGGGGGATAGAAGGAGAAAGCAAATGTGTGTACCTGAAATGGCTTTTCAAATATCAGAGAACTATGAGGTAACTTGAAGTCAACAATTCTGTGGGGATAAAAATCTGGCGGAAAAGACTTTGATGGGTACCCCTTCCAATCGATTAGCCGTAAACTATTTGGAAGATAACTAGGACCATACGAAAATATTGCATTGCGAACAATCAAAATTCTGAGGTTCTTCATCTTCTTGAAGGCTGTCATAGTCCAATAATCTATTTTTTCTTGTTTTTGGGGATAAAGCATTATTCCTTCAACTGCATAACTTCCCTGTGGAAATGCGTGTACATGAAGAGAATTAACATAGAATACATTTGCAGCTGGTAAAAACACACACACACACACAAAATACATTTGCCAAAGTACACAAACATGTAAAGGTAACTAAAAGTATAAAATGGTCAAGATTCTCACAGAGTTTTCTTTAAGTACTTCATGAACATCTTTATGAGACCATAATCTGCTGCGGTAACCAGGGTTTGATGGCGATTCCTTCCGAACAATCTCTCTACCCATGTCTTGTAGTAGATCATGCATTTCCAAGCAACCGTTTTCATCAACAGATATGAGACATTTACTAACAAATACTTGTATATCCGGGTTGAAATCACAAGCATCTAGTATCCTTTTGACATAATCCCACCTTTCCCCTTTGAAGAAACATGCAATGTCCAGGAAAATTTTCTGGTCCAAGTTGGATAGGCTTGTGTAGCTTATTTCCAGTACACCTTGAATCTCCGAATCTGGAACCTTCCTATATTTCTGTAATTCAGTCTCCCATTTTTCAGGACCCCTACCCTTCAAATTGGAGCCTATTACTCTTAAGGCCAACGGAATACCCTTTGCATATCTTACTGCAGAAGTAGAGATGCTAGCAAAGTTTTCTGCAGGACTGCTCCTATTAAAGGCATACCAACAAAAGAGTTCAAGGGATTCATGATAATTTAGCTCCTCCATTTCATATCCTTTAATTTCAACATCATGCTTATGTAGAACATCTTTATCTCTTGTTGTTATAATGATCCTGCTACCACGACCAAACCAATCATATCCTCCAGCTAATGCTTCCAATTGTTTTACAGAATCAACATCATCCACAACCAGAAGAACTCTTTTATGTCCAAGCCTGCACTTTATTTCAGAACTTCCTTTAAATGTACTGCCAATAATGGTTTCTGTCTCTTCACCCATCTCAGACAGAAGTGTCCTTTGGAGATCCTCCAGGCCCTTAATGCTTTTATTTGTTTTTTCTCTGACATTAGCCAGAAAACTTGCAGCTTCAAAATGATGCCTGATCTTGTTATACAGATCCACAGCAAATGTGGTTTTGCCAATTCCGCCAACCCCATAGATCCCCAGTATACAAACTTCATCATTTGATTCAACATCTATTAGAGATTTCACCCGTTCAAAACGAGAATCAAGTCCAACTAGGTGCTTGATTTGTAAAGGCATGGGAGGCAGTTTAGCTGAGGTATCTTTCACAATCTTCTCAATAACCTCAGTTTCATACCTGCATAGGCACGCAATACTTATGCCTATTCATTTTATAATAAACGGCAAAAGAAAGTCGTAATAGCTAATTAAAATCTTACACTGTAATTGGGAACACAGAACAGAAACTAACATAGAACTAACACAATAAAAATGTTCTACTTACCAGATTACTCCATTAATACTGGAATAAATAATACATATACTTTTTAACGTTCTTATCCAATAAAAAACAATTATGCGTGGTAAATTTGTTGACATATGAACAGAAGCAATTCATATCCCTATTAAACTAATAATAATGATATTTAATTATAGTTAGGTTGAATTACTTATTTGGTCACTTCATCTACACATCATCAATACCTTTTAGCACTTACGTGTTACGCTTTTAAATTCATTTTAATCTCTATAAGTTCGAATAGAAACGTAAACCATTTAAACAGTACAGCCAGAAAAATTAAAACAAGTAATTTTGAAGCGTAAGAAGTAGTATGTACGTGATGAGTTGATAAACAGATATAGGATCGGAACTTACATATGGTTCCTGTAGTGTATTCCGGTTAGGTCGCAAACTCTGGCCAAAGCCGATCGCCATGTTTTAACCTTCTCCGAGTCTTTTCCATATCTGCTTTCATGTTTACTCATGGCAGTTGCGTAACTGTTTTTCTGGTACCGTACATCCGAAGGTTCCACCAAATAAAAAATTGCAACGACATGCTTTCCTTTGTTTTCGTAGCAGTGAATGATCTTGGCCAGTTCGTCAAGGCACCAAGAGGAAGATGCGTAGTTTTGACAGAGCACGACCAAAGAGATTCTGGAAGCTTCGATTGCCTGAAGCAGAGAAGGACGGATTTCGTCCCCGCTCCGGAGACTCTGATCGTCTCTGAAGGCGTTGATTCCGTGACGGAGCAAAGCTCGGTAGAGATGATCGGTGAACGCGTAGCGAGTCCCGTTTTCGCCCTTGAAACTCATAAAAACATCATACGTAAAATCTCCATGATTCGCCATGAACTGATACAGAAATCAACCCTCCTCCTTCTGAACTCAACCAATGCAATGGGTTTTTGCCAGGGAAGTAGCTCAGTTCGACTTCTCATGAATTTCCAAAGTCAACCAATGCTGAAGACAATTTCTATGGGTTTAAGATACCATGTGAGAAAAGCAAGAAAAAACCACGACAAAGCTGAATGAGATTATTCTACAAAATGTCAAACATTCTATTTTTATATGGTTTTTTTCTCGATAAATATTCTTAATAATATATTTTTACCAAAAAAATTAAAATTCATGATTTCATAAACTAAAGTTGTAAGTACTTGGTTTCTTTTATTTATTTTTTTTTTAAATTACTCTTTTGGTCACTCTATTTATCATGAAATTTCATTATAGTACTCAAGTCTTTCGTTGTCTCAATTTAATCCTCATTATCTTAAAAATGACTCAATTTGGTCATCACCGTTAACTTTGACCAAACGGTGTTAAAGTCAACGCTACGTGTCAATTTCTGGATTTTTTAATTTTTTTTAAAATTTTTAAATTTTATTTTTATTTTTGACACGTATCACTTCACAGTTGTGTATCACGTGTCAAAGTGACTAAATGTGGTCCCTATATTTGTTTTTAGTTTCAATTTAGTTCCAATTTTTGTAAAAATGAAGCAATATTGTCCTCCCTTAAATTGTTACTAAAATTATTTTTTTATAAATTTTATGGTGATATTCTTACTAAAATTAATGTTTTTATTAAATATTTCTATAAATATTTTAAATTAACTTTAAATTCTACACAAAACATTAGACTTTGATTTTGTTTTGAACTTGAAATTTAGTTCTTAAACTTATGTGTGACAAGTTATTTGATTTTTAATTTTTACTAAGTTTGTATAATATGATACACGTGATACCTTTATATATGATGACAAAATTGTTAACTTTTGAAATTAAGTTTGGGGTTTAACTTTGTTTAATAATAAAACTAAAAAAAAACTTATTTAAAAATATTTCTACAAATATTTAATAAAAACGTCAATTTTATTAAGAATATCATCATAAGTTGTATACAAAGATTAAATTGAGTCTCAATCTAAGGAGGATAATATTGCTTCATTTTTACAAAAAATGGGACTAAATTGAAACTAAAAACAAATATAGGGACCAAATTGAGTCACTTTAACACGTGGCACAAATGTGAAGTGACACGTGTCAAAAATAAAAAAATTAAAAAAAAACATAAATTGACACGTGGCGTTGACTTAACACCATCTGGTCAAAGTTAACAGTAAGGACTTTTTAAGAAAATGAGACCAAATTGAGACAACGACCAAAATGAAATTTCATGACAAATAGAGAAACTAAAAGAGTAATTTAACCTTATTTTTTCTATATCAGTGAGTGAATTTATTAAAAGGTTACAATTAAATTAAATTTATGTTTAAAGTTTAATTTATTTAATTATAGGGTTTATTTGTTTATGAATGACAAAGATACTGAATAGAAATTTGGCTGTGAGTTAATGGGACTCAAAACAGAACAATATAAAAAGTATATATAATAATTGATTTATTCTCCTAATTTTTTTTTAATTCAATTTAATTTTTTATTATTGGTTAGTTTAATTTAATATCTAATTATTTAAAAGGATTTCATTTAATTATTTCTGTTAAGTTAAAATTAACACTAAACACGTGTCAAAACATAATATTTTTAATTTTTAATTTTTAATTTTTTTTAATTTCTTCCTGCACTCCATAAGAAAAATACTCAAATAACCTTCAACATTCCACCATACCATCGTCGTCATTATTGTTGCCTGTCACCGCTGAACCGCTATCGCAGAGGAAGAAGAAGAAGAGAGAAAATGCTAAAAGAATTCATTTGAAAAAGTTTTTTCCAGAAAAATATTTCATGCATTCCGAAAACCTTCTTTCAAAATTTATTTCATATAGGAGTATTCTGAAAAAATTATTCTAAAAGATACTATATGTGTTTCAAAAAGTTTTTCTCGAAAACCTATTCCAAAAAACCGTATTTCAAAATATATTTTACACATTTCTTATTTCAAAAATCTTGTTTCCTGTTTAAGAAAAATTTGATCGGTAAATGTTCTTTTAAATATTCTGAAAATCCTGTTCCAGAAAGCTGTTCCTAATTAATAATTCGAAGGTCACTTTTACACAATAAAATGAACTCCCAAAATCCAGCCCGACCTGGCGTGACCTATATTATTGGCCAAGTTAAGAAATTTTGATATCCCAACATTAACTATATTGGCCCCCTAGCGTGACCTATATTAGGCCCACAAGTTCTTTTGGCCTACATAAAAATAAAATAAAAAAATTATAACATATCATTATTGAAAAGAAGTTTAATATTTAACATCATGCATTTTGGTCTGAAAATTACTGTCTTCCACATCTATAACATATATAATTAAAAACAAACATGACATCCATAAAAAATACAATAATTTATATCACTATAAAATCGACATACCTTAAAATATAAACTAAGCATTTCCAATAGCGTGAAACACTTCTTCAACATTTTTAGTGCAAAAGACAACACTCAAATAGTTAAAATGTGTATACAGTATACATAAAAAGAAAAAAAAAATCAGAATGTATCAAATCTTTATTGTCGGTGTATAATTTCCTTAATTTATCTTCCATTTTCTTATGACAACATACAAATTAAAAAATAAATAAAAACATAAAATGATAAGCAGATTAACCGGTTAACTTTCGGTTGCACATCATGAGTGCATGTCGAAAGAAAATCAAATTTATTTACACTTTGTATCAATATTTTTTATGATTTTCATTTAAATCATATTTTAAATGATTTTGTTTAAAGTTAAAAAAATATATGAGAATATTCATTAGTAAAAATTATAAATATTTGTTTTAATTACACACCATAAAATAACCCATCCGACAATAAGATAGATTTTATTAGAGAAAATGGTAGGAAATAGACACAGTGTTACCTGCCACAAAGAATTAAAGTAATGTAAATGACGATGAACTAAACCTTTTGAAAGACAGAGTGAGTGATTAGCCATAGAAAAAATCACGGTGCTTTGCGTCTCCATTCCCCACCTACCAAGCACGCGATAGCAAAGTTTGAAAAATTGTAATCTGATTTTGAACTTTGTGCAGATAAGGTGTTTGAAATAAAGAAAGAATCGTGAAGGGCATTGATCGGATCTGCAGAGAAAGGAGAATGAGTTTGACGGCATCAGAGATAGCGAAGAAGCTGAATCTGCAGCCTCACCCAGAAGGTGGCTTCTACGTCGAAACATTCCGAGACCATTCCGTTCATCTTTCCACCTCTCAGCTCCCGCCGGAATACAAAGTCGACCGCCCTGTCTCCACCTCCATCTACTTCCTCCTTCCCTCCGGAACCCTCTCTCGCCTCCACCGCATTCCCTGCGCCGAAACCTGGCATCATTACATCGGCGACCCTATCACCGTACGCATGCTTCTCTCTCTCTCTCTTTAACCTAATATCAATTCAATTAAATTTTTTTAACCGTTGTCCAGGTTGTGGAATTGAATGAGAAAGATGGGAGTGTGAAGTTCACTTGCCTTGGATCGGATCTCGGTGAGAATCAGATGCCGCAGTACACAGTGGCTCCCAACGTCTGGTTTGGCTCTTTTCCCACCAACGATTACACCTTCTCCACCGATGGTGTCTTCAAACCTGCTGCTCCAAGAGACGGTGAGAGGAACTACTCTCTTGTAGGATGCACCTGTGCACCTGCGTTTCAGTACCAGGACTTCGAGCTCGCTAAACCTTCTTACCTCCTCGCTCGCTTCCCCCATTTCGAGCCTCTCATCACCGCTCTCACGTTCCCCGAGTGACTCCCTCACCGCACCATTCTCACTTCCTTCATACCGTCTCTGGTAATATGTATTTTATAAATTATACTGTTTTTCAGAACCCAATAATTATGAATATATATGTATGTATGTATTCTCACTTTCATGGGAATAATTTGGAAACAGTAACTTATGTTCGTCCTTTCTGAATCTTTCTTCTGCTTACACTTTTTCTCAATTTCCTTTTGATTTTAGGTAGTAGTACAAAATATGCATGCCAGAGAAAAATTTAGAGTTCTTGTTATCAACTATTCTGTTTTTCAATCCCTTTTGTTTCTGGATTGTGCAACTAGTGCTTACTCTTCCATTCTCTTTCCAAATTGAGTCTCGATTGCGTTAGAATTTGCAAATGAGATTATACTAGATCATATAGAGGTTCCTCCATGTCTTCAAACTCTAGGAAAATGTGAGTTGTTGGTGCGTTTATCTCATCGAGCAAGAAATTGGATTATGCCTCTTTTGTCATTCTTTTTCTAGAAAGGTTATGGATATTTTCCAGATTCGTCTTCCAACCTTCCCGTACATTCCAAGTTGAACTTCCATTCTATTTGAGATATTAACCTCCATGGACAAAGTTTGTTCCTACATTTATAGCTACAGAACAGTATCTGCAGCCTGAAAATAGATACGATGATAACCAAATTAGCTGGACTATGTTGTTGATTAATTTTGTGTTGTTTATTACTTTTCACTTTCATCGCTTTAATTTGTGATGAATGTAAATTAGAGTAGATTAAATAAGGATATAATTCACAACATAATAGGTCATATTACCTTTAAAGTTTAGAAGAATAAATAGAAAACACACTTTTTCCCTAGAACTTGAATGATAATTATATCTACAAAAATACTATATTTATTAATTCTTTTGACTATTTCCTTGAATTAAGAGTAAATTCATGGAAACTTACACCGAGAATTTGTCCTGGTCTAAGTGTTCTGATGGTCTAAGTGTTCTGATGTAAGATGGTCCAAAACAAACCATGTAATTGGCTTCTCTGTACATGTTGAAAATTGCTTGATTTCTCATCAACTTTCTGCATTGTGGACTCCATCATGGAGGCTGGTTCTTTGAAAATCGGAATTTGTTGAAATCCACTCTTGCTAAACAAACATTTTCTTAAGAAGACCAGAGCATATTCATGCCAATAACACCTTTTGGATCTTCAATCCCGTTAAAATAACTTTGATATCATTAAGATATAGATTTTAAGTGATGGACACATACGGAGAAAAAATTGGTAAGATTTGAATTAAAGTGTGCATAAAAAATATAAATGAAACTTACAACTTTATAAATCCAAGACCTATCTTTTGTTTCTTATTCGCTTTAAGGTCGTGTTCATTTATGAGGATGAATCTATTTGGAGGGACGGATACAGAGATGGTATTTGCTAGTATATGACATACACAATTTGAGACTCTCAACTTTTATAATAGCCACGTATTCACAAGAATAAGTGCATCACAAAATCTTTAGAAGATGAATTATCAGTTAGGTTCGATAATAAGTGGCCTAATTAACACAATGCTTTACATATAAAACAAAGATTTAATTGTAATTTTGGTTTCTATATTAACTGAATATGTAATTTTGATCATTATTTTATTTTAAATTTTAGTGCTTTAATTTTTAATTATTAGTCTCTGGATTTTTTTCTACGCAATTTTTATTCCTTAACTTTTGGTTATCTTAATTTTATTTAACTTTCAATTTTGAAAATATATTGAATCAGAACGAGTTACAATGATAACAAGTCTTTAGATTCAGTCGTGTTCTCCAATCTCACAGTATCATGTTCAAAGTAATAAAAAGATTATAGACAATTAAACTAAAAAAAAAGATATGATAATTAAAAGTAAAAGAAAAAAAAATGTTTTTGAAGAAATTCAAAGAACCAAATTTATAAATAAGGTACAAACTTAAAAACAAATATTATATACTTTGTAAACTATAAGAACAGAAATTACTATTAAACTTAAAATAAAGTAGTTTTTCACATTAAATCAGCCTATAAATTTATTGGATTAGATATGCAAGCTTATTTCTCATCTGAATCTTCCTTTCTTGAAAACAATCACCTGATGTTGACCAATTATAAATTATAAATTGTTATGAATTAATGGTCGTCCATTGATTTATACAATTACTCATATGATTGATAATCATATTATTCATTACTCTTTATGATGTAATATTTTGTATTTACTATTTGATTTTATATCCTTTCTGGGTTACCATATTGTACCTATAAATAGGACTCGTCCTATCAGTAATTAGACACACATAAAACCAGAAGTTGCTCCCTACTCTCTCATTCTCTATTCTTCCTCTCCTTTGTCTCTCTTATTACCTTTATTTTATAACAC
>Ga0214542_1002145_pt1 | contig 40870 bp, 22 predicted proteins | sample CNSS1metaG_FD_160096 | JGI IMG/M metagenome (GOLD analysis project Ga0214542, IMG submission 160096) | Root nodule microbial communities from cowpea collected in UCLA plant growth center, Los Angeles, California, USA - CNSS1 | ecosystem: Host-associated > Plants > Roots > Nodule | place: USA... | reverse complement strand
ATTATATATATAAAAATATATATATATATATATATATATATATATATATATATATATATATATATATATATATATATATATGAAAGATTAGAATGATGAGGATCATAAATACATATTATATGATTATGTTTAATACTTAATTCATAAAATTTAATTAGTAGGACAATTTTACTTAATTGGGTCTTACACATACATGCTTTTAATATTAATTAATTAATTTTTGTAAAAAATATTAAGAAACACAAAAAAAAAATGATATTATCAAATTTTAATATAAAAAGACATGATGTTTTTTTTAGTATCAAATATTTTAAAAGCGATATTATTATTATTATTATTATATGCATTTCAGATTAAAATATCAAATAAAATTTTATGACAACTCAAATATTTATTAATTTTATAAAAGGCAAAGAAACAAAGTTGATAAAAATAAAGAATATTTTTAAAAGATTATGAAAAAAACAAATGTTCAAGATTGAAAATATTTTAAAAGTCTCCTCACTTTCTTTCTCTAAATTCCAATAAAATCTCTTTTTTATACACAAATACAAATTATATACATCACTTGAAGAAAACCGTACAAATAACAAATATTAAAGTAATAATAGTTGAAATTTAGCATAAATAACCTTCTTAACTTCAATCTATGTTTTATGGTTATAAACAATATTCTTGATAATATTATAGTAAATAATTTTTTTTATATAATTGTGGTAATAAATTTATATTTATGATAATGAATTACAAATTAAGAATAATTATATAAAAATTCATCAAAAATAATATTCTACATAATAAAAATAAACAAATAAAAATACTAAAAATATCAAATGGGTGCCTTAGAAATAATTTCATACTTGAACAAAATCACACAAAGAAAAAAAAAATAATTAATGATATGATAAAATAGAAAGTATCAGAGATCTAAGAAAATTTTTTTATAATAAAGAAATTCTTCAAATGAAAATTATTTAGCTAAAAAAAAATACAAATTCTTCAAATGAAACAAAAATTAAGGATCAAAGATAATAAAGATGTTGGGAAAACACCACGAGAATCACTTTATTAATAAAGAAATAAAATAAACAAAAGGAAACACATAAACAACTCTCCCATGCCCTTTGATCCCGAGTACATCCACACTCTCCAAAACAATAATTTAACCCAAACCTCACAACGCTCTTATTACAAGAGTATAAAAAAAATAAGAAGAGTCAAATACAAGTTTGAAGTGTTTTGACTCGAGTCAAGGAACATCATGGACTTAGAGTCCATTATATAGTCACTAACACCCACCCATAGGTTATCTTAGGTGATGTGGGACTTTTCAAGACATGTTATTTTCATCAACCCAACATTCTCCACCCTAATTAAAATAAACACATCTTCATTTCCTATATGTAATGTCCTAGCCGGAAATTACTTATTTAAAACAAAACTTTAGATAACATATGAATAACCTTATTTATTAATAATTTCTTTTCTAAAAAACATGGGAAATTTGAAACATTTAACTTCATCGCACAAAACCAAACAAAAATCGTGATGTTCAAATACCAAAAATTACAACCATAAATAGTTTATGAAATCAATACAATTATTCTTTAAACTTCCAAATAGAAATCCAATGAAATTCCCATAGTGAATCCCCACTCCGTTTCTACACATATGCACGCTCACCTGCATCATCATTTGCTACCATGTAACAAGTTACATGATCATCGCCATACACACACAAATAGGGTGAGCTCAAAAGAAATCAACAATTGCCACATAATATAATTAAAGCATCTCTATATAAAAAAATGATTCATGTTATCACTCCCAACTCCGTAGTTTCTCGACTTCCATCCTTATAATAATCGTCTCTTTATCCTACACCCTTTAGTGAGTTCGCTGATCGATCATTGCCGCACGAGTGTCTACTCGCCCCTCCGACTACATGCCACCACCTAATATTCCACACGCAGGAATAAATTTGCCACGACCTCACACCACGACATTAAGTGGAGTTTCCCAAAACGATTATAAGTCCGTAGTTGTCCCAAGACTACCAAAACTCTATCAGATGGACTGAAGAGGGCAGTCATCCGGAACCTCACTGTACGAGCCACGATCTCGCATACTCCATTGGACTTCCTAAACCACCAAACTACAACCTAGAGTGGCCACGTGTTACCCTAATACAAGTTACACTCGTAACTGGGCCCCCAACAAAGCATCACGTCATGAACCTCACCTAAAGCTGTGTAGGAACCCTCCTCGAGTACCAACTTTGCACCAAAATCGCCTGGTGTACCTCTCGCGTCGCTAAGCGGAACTAGTCCCAGACTGCTTGGCAGACATCTCACACCGCCAAGCGCATAATGCCTTCCAGAAGTACTACCGCACCGTCACCGCCTAGCGGACCCAACCTTGTCGCCATGCACCACATGTAGACAGTGGCCACTACCACTATTTTTAGACTCTATCGCCTAGCGGCTCGCCCCGCGCCTCCAGGGGCCATACCAGTAGTGCGATGCTACTGGTTTTTGGCCTTTTTTGCAGGTCTTAATAGACCCCAAATAATTCAATATGTCAATTATAGTACAATTACAAGTATCCAGTCATAACACCAAACTAAATTGAAATGCACGCATTTAATCATATCCCAAAGCAAGTGTTATTATGTTCTCGTTATTTACTAATTGCAACTTGCCACAACACTATCAATATTGCACATACACCTTAACATAAAACCGCCATTACACCTACCAATGACCAGTAAAGCATACACTATAGATTGCCTTCCATAAAATTGAACTCATTCATCCATGTATAATCATACAAGTAATTTGCTCTCTCACACACATCTCAATTCATGGCATATCCTTACTCAAATAGTTGGAAAATACAACACCTCAAATGGAATATAAAACAGTCCCATTTTAACTCAAGTAGGCCCAATTAGGTATTTACAATAGAAAGCATGGCACACTTATACTCATTTAGTCATAACCCTATACTGAGTAATACTACACTATACTCATGGTTTCATAATTTCGGTCACACCCCTAATTAACTATGATACAATATTTTATGCACTTAACATGTTACCAATTGAAACATACCCAAACACTTAATTCATAATAAGTATTTCACATAAATGTAGTTTTCAAATAGTCATTAAACAGATCATATTCAGCATGAAACTCTGTTTTGCTTAATGCATATAACCCCAACTATCACCAATCATAAATACTTCATTTCATCTCATATGCATAGGTTTCTTCCCACCCATTGCCCAACTAATACATATCAGACATACTAAATCATCCAACGTAACACCTAATAACACGCAAAACCCCATTGCACAAGCAAAACTCAAAATATCCAGGCTGAACTAAGGTATCGCCTGGCGGCAGTTCACATGCCGCTAGGCAACGTATGCGTTTCTGGGTTTTGCCAAATTGTTTTCTTGCACGATATGAACCCTAACTTCCCCCGTTACCACTCCTTTTACGCATTTTGACATATTTTTAATAACAATCACGTTATTTAGTTTAGTCTTACTAAACTTCGCATTCTTTGCATACCACAAAGCACCAATCAAATATATATGATACATATCACATCATATCTCATCCTAATATGATCTCTCATACCCAATCATACAAAGGTTCATGAAATTTTCCTCAATTTAACAATTATATCTAATAGTTCATCAAGCCAATTATTCATGTACAATAGAAATCCACTCTAAACATCATCACACCACTGAAACACCAAAAAATCAGAGAAAGCTGGGCAACACAGTATGTGTCGCCTAGCGGGTCAACCTCAGTCGCCAAGCGGTTCATAGGAAAAACCCAGAATTGGGTTAAATGGTTTGAACCCACTACCACACAATTGCAATTCAAATGCACAACCAATTCAACCAATACATGTTTCATGATAACTAATATAATTTTATGATTATATTACCATTCAACATTACCAAACATATTATCAAAAATAACAATAATCAATTTACACACAATTGGCATACATAGGATTTGAACCCAAGTTCTCTCACACAACTAAGTACTCTCAACCACTTGATCTAGTACTTTTCCACATCATACTAGTCAGAATTTAATGCCATAAAGGCTCCTAATACCCACATTTATTTATTATATATTTATTTAATTAATTAAATTTCACGGGTCTTACACTATACCACTAATCATTCTCCACCATAAAGAGTATCACTTGGAATTAAATCGTCTCAATAATTTCCACTTGAAATCAAACTATCCCAAGAATTTCCACTTGGAATCAAATCATCCCAAGAATTTACACTTGGAATCAAACTATCCTAAGAATTCCCACTCGAAATCAAACCATCCCAAGAATTTCCACTTGGAATTAAACCATCCGAAGAATTTTCACTTGGAATTAAACCATCCCAAGAATTTCCACTTGGAATCAAACCATCCCAAGAATTTCCATTTGAAATCAAATCATCCCAGGAATTTCCACTTGGAACCAAACCATCTCAAGAATTTCCATGCACCCTGCATCAATGTTAACCAATGCCCGTGTATAATCACCACACACCTTGCATAAATATTAGTCAATGCTCACACATAAACACCATACACCCTTCGTCGGAACTATGCCACAACCTACGATGCAAAACTATCGAACATCGCGAAAAGCCACAGATTAAACGCCTGCACTTCGTAGCCACCGTGTTGTTTGACTCCCTCGCCGAAGATGCATTACTCGTTGACGTAACACCTGCTGACGTAGCACCACCGTGGATGTACGACATTCCGGCGTCCACAAAGCACTGCGCAAAACTCCGCCACAAAAAGACATCGAACTTCCACCATGCAAAAAGTGAAACACCTCCGCAAAATAAGGAGCATCTTGCCACACGCAAACTCCACTGTAGATCCAACATGACTCATAGTCCTTGCACCTCCATGAACCCAACTACAAATTCACTGCATCAACATAACATTAACAACGATCCTTCTATCAAAATTCTCGTTACAAATTCGCAAACAAGGATGATTGTCCAACAACAAGAAATTAATCTTTTATGATGTGAAATATTAGACTAAGCTACAACCTCAGAGCATACTAAGAAAATATCCTACCGAACCATAGCCAAGGAATTAATCTTTTCTGATGTGGAAGATCAAACTAAGTTGACACTATGAAGCATACTAAGAAAAAATCCTACCGAACCATAGTTCTTGATACCACTGCTGGGAAAACCCATGAGAATCACTTTATTAATAGAGAAATAAAATAAACACAAGAAAACACATAAACAACTCTCCCATGTCCTTTGAACCCGAGTACATCCACACTCTCCAAAGCAATAATTTCACCCAAACCTCACAATGCTTTTATTACAAGAGTATATAAAATAAGAATAGTCAAATACAAGTTTGAAGTATCTTTGACTCGAGGCAAGGAACATCATGGTTTTAGAGCCCATTATATAGTCACTAACACCCACCCCTAGGTTATCCTAGGCGATGTGAGACTTTTCGAGACATGTCATTTTCATAAACCCAACAAAAGAAGATAAGTTTTTTTTGTATTACCTACTAAATAAAGGTTTATGCGAATGAATACTTGAAATTGAAAGCCAAACATTCTCATGTGAAAAAATATAAATAATAAATAAAAATATTAAAAATGAGTAGAAATATTCAAATTTGAGACATCAAAACTAGTTAATTCACTATATTTGATAAGATGTCATTTAAACATAATTGCACAAAGGATGTGATACGAGGAAAAATACCTTGAAAATCTAAGTGACTTTCGTGGATATAGAACAAGTCACACCATTAGAAGGGAGGAAGAAAAAAATATACATATATATATATATATATATATATATATATATATATATATATATATATATATATATAATGGCAGAACATGGACAAAAATTTCAGGGGGACCAAATTACATTTTTTAATAAAAAAAAGTTTTCATTTCCTCTCATCATTTTCTCAACTCAAAACAAGCACACATGATAATAGAATTCAAAAAATTATGACAATACTATATATGAGAGTGAAACATAAAGTTTATTAGCAACAATAATATATTAAAAAAAGCAAAAAATACCTTTAGTCAAAGTGTTGCTCTACGCTCTTTCAATGACGTGAAATCTTCAATAATTTGATCATAACTAAAGCTTGTTGCAATATCCCTTTCAATATAGATTATCATATTACTTGCTAAAAATTAAGCCTTCATCTTATTTCTCAATCCATTCTTGATTATTTTCATTGCATAAAAAGATCTTTTAGTTTGAGCGATATAAACTCTAAGAGTCATGATATGAACCCCATTTTATATAAGTCCTTCGTACCTCATCAATTTGATTTGGTGGGTATTGCCAAATTTGAGGATGCTTCCCCGAATCACGTTCTAAAGAATTTTCAAATTCATTATATGTAACTCTAGAAACTTTAGAGAGTTGTTTTTATTTTCTTCAATTCTTAGATTCTCATGAAGTTTTTCAAGTCTAGTTGACTTTGATACATTTTTTTCATCTTCATCACAAATCTTCCTTTTGAAAGAAGAATCAATTTTTTTACTCTTTATCATAAAATTTCTAATATAAATTTGTCACCTCTCACCTATTTAAGAAAAGATAAAATTATGAATACCCCAAATTAAATCTCAAAACCAAGACTCAATCTTTTAAGAAACTAACAACTTCTAAATGATTAGCTTCCCTTACCTTAAAGTAGAGTCCTAATATTGCTCTTCCCTTACACAATTTCAAAGCCTAAAATAGCTCTATCTACTAAAAAACGAGTTCAATCAATAATTAGATAATGATTTTACCTATAATGTAGAAAAGCCACATATATGAGAAAAATAGATTGCTTAGAAAAAAGAGAGTAGAAAATTAACTTACTCAAAAGAAGAAATTGTTCGATCCAAAATGTTTCTTAACTCCTCAATTTGGCTTGGTGTAGTTTAATTTTGAAAACGATGAGAAATTGAGGATGAAAATTGAGATAGGAAGAAGATGTGAAAAAAAAAAGGTAAGGAAGAGAGAAAAATCACATAAAGGAGAATAAGAAATAATAGAAGAGGGGGACAATGTGATTTTCAATTTTTTTAAACTAAACTAATATAAATAATAAAATAATATATAAATACATTTATATATAAGTCTTACACATAAAAGGCATTTGACACTGCTTTTACCTCATAACCTTAAGGCAATGATGTTATGAACCTTTATTCTTATATATTGTTTAACTTTGTCTATTCTATCCAATGTGAGACTTTTTGACTCACACTTGGACTATTCCCAACAATCTCCCCTCAAGGGTGAGTCCTTTTTTCTATCTTTTTCATATGGTATATTTCCCCTCAGGTGTATGGTGACCCGTTTTTGTTATGGTTATGCGGTCAGTCGCTTCGAACCATCAACTTTGATACCACTGATGAAATTTTTTTTCTCATAGGGGTTATATAGTTATAATCATTGATAGATTGTGGTTTTTTATATATAGGATATTAGTCTTACACATATAAGGCATTTGACACCACTTTTACCCCAAAACCTTAAGACAATGATGTTATGGGTCTTTATTCTTATATAGTGTTTAACTTTGTATATTCTATCCAATGTGAGACTTCTTTACTCACACTTGAACTATTTCCAACGCAATCACATGCCTTATAAACACATAATCTTAACATAGAAAACAAATGCATTAAAATCTTAATTGAAATGTTTTTAATATATAAAGGAATTGAAGCTTTTATGTACAGTATATAGGATGGGCAAGTGGTAGAACCAAATTTAATATAATTTTCTATCATGGTTAGATTTATTATTTATTATTTAGTAATTTAATCTAACCCAATAAATTGAGTTAAGTCATTAAACAAAATCATAATGTTTTAAGAAACATAATATTTATCAGATAATGTAACGTCCCATTTAATAAATAAGCTTAATCAAATGGAACATCACTTAGAATAATATAAAGAGCAATGTCATGGAGTACAAGTCTCACTCCTTATGTAAGACCCGAGAAAATTTAAATAATTAAATAAATAATTATTTAATAAATGTGGGTAGTATGAGCCTTTATAACATTTAATGCGGATTGTTATGGTGTGGAAAAGTACTGGCTTAAATGGTTGAGAATACTTGATTGTGTGAGAGGACTTGGGTTTAAGTCCTATGCATGTCAATTATATGTTATTTTAATATGTGTATTATTTTAATGTTATGTTTGAATGTGATTAGTGATAATATAATCCTAAAATTATAGGAATTATCATGGCACATGGATTGGTTGAATTAGTTGTGCAATGACTTTATAATTGAGGGGTTGTGTGTTCGAACCTTGATAAGAACAAATTTAACTTTCTTTTTGCCAAAATTTCCTTTGGCATGGAGATGGAAAGGCAGAGTAACCCTAGTTGCCAAGAAAAGTAGCCTAATGGTCTTTGAATGGTGATTAACACCTAATTCAAAGCCATTTTAGTTTTTCCTAGCATTAACAAGTATTAAGGCTTAGTTAATGGTCTAATTAGTGTAGTTTTGGGAGAAGAAAGAGAGAAAATGTGAAAGGGCAAAGGACAAATAAAATTGGTAGTGAGAAAGAGAGTTTGAAGGTGATTTTTGAGTAGAGTTAATCAGAGCATCAAGTGCATTGGGAGGAAAGCAAGGCGAGACTAGTGGTGGCACAAGAGAGGTCTCAATTCTTTCAATTGGAGCAAGGATTCCAGGTTAGGGGAGTTCCTTTACGTGTGTATATGCTCTATAATTGTTTTTGTGTTATACTGCATGAATATGACGCCTCTGCATGATTAAAATCCATTCATTTTCGTGTTTCTGAAAAATTCCCAAAAACCGCCTGGCGACTTTAAAAGTGCTGCCAGGCAACGCATGAGTGCTAACCCAATTCTGGGTTTTTGAGATAAACCACTTGGCAGCAAGGGCGAGCCCGCCAGGCGACGCGAGTTGGATATGTTTTGTGAAATTCTTTGAACTCTATGATTGGTTGGGTTCTCTGGATTGTTTATGTGCATGATCTAATTCATGAAATGCGTGAAATTCTCAAATGATTTAGGGTGTTTGTGTATGCGTATGTATATTGATGATTAAATGCAATGTGTTCAATTGCAGCAACTTGGGTAGGGTTAGGAGATTGCTTATGGATTCATCTGTTGAGTATAATTAGGATGAATTTTCGATCGTAAAACTTTGGTGGAATTGGAGGGAGAGACAAGAAATTGATCTGAATTACGTAAGAAAATGACTAAGATAAAAGTTGGGGATTTTGGGCTGCTTTATTGGTGTGAACAAAATCTGGGTTTTGCCCAGAATACTATGTGCTGCCTAGCAGCGAGAATGTGCCGCAGGCGATAGGCGAGACAACAACACCAATCCCTGTTGTTCAATTGGTGGTTCGTATTTTGGTTCTGTGAGGGGAATGGAATAGTCTACAAATAATAATAATGCTAATATGGATTAGGGAGAATGAAAGGAGGGAGATTATAGACTTGGAAAGATGCAAGTATAGTTGGATGTAATAATTTTAATTGGGTGTGAGGATCACTGTTTTGGTTAAATAAACCTAATGTGTATTATTTAGAAGGTTACCACATAAGTTCTATGATTGGGATTGGCTTCTGGGATTACATTCACGCAGGGAATGGGTGACGGTAAATTTCTAAAGGGTTAATATGAGTATAAGAGACTTTGCAATGGTGATCTTATATTAAGGGAAGAATAAATATCTTAGTTAGAATCTTGTATTAGGTTGCAAAATAAAGACCTGTAAATAGTTGGTATGATGCACCTAGAAGCGCTGCTAAGTGTTGGTCTCTTGGCAAGCGTACTAAAAGTCAATTGTAGTATAATGATTTAAAGTAGGAGTGTCGAACCCACGAGGAACAGATTCAGTTAAAATAAATAATTATCTTAATCAACAGATATATATATATATATATATATATATATATATATATATACAGAAATTTTAATTTGATAGATAATTGGTAGTTAAACTAATTTGCATAAACAGAATACAGTAAAAGCAAAAAATTAGATAAAAGATCAATAAGAAAAACTGGGATTGAATTTCATCTATCTCCCTTGTTTGTAATCTGAATGAATATAATACATAACATCTGAAAATACCAATATTGATGCACATTCAAAAATCATTTATACCGATCCCTCGCGTATAAAATTCATAAAATTAGTTCCCTGAATATTGATTCCTCACATATTCAGCAAACTATCTAGCATTACGGTCGAATGTTAAAAGCAATTGATATATTAAGATTTATTCCTAGCATCACAATATATCAAGTATCATTGTTCAAATCAGATTTTCAGAAATACTTTCCAGTCAGATCTAAAAATCAAAATCAAAACATCTATTGATAAGATAAAATTAAGCATTAAGAGCAGAACAATAATACCAATATTGAGTAAAACAGAAATGCCATATATAAATATCACCAGATTACATCCAAGTTCGAGTATATTACATTCAATCCTAAAGGAGAAGATTAGCCACTCATGGTAGCTGTCAAATCCTAAGAACTAAAGAAGTAGAAGAAGAAATATGATCTATGTTTGCTCGTGGATGCATCTTTGCAGCAAGGATGCAATTCTTCTCCAAATTCTCCAACTAATCTGCAGTTCAGAACTTCCATAATATATATACAGTACGAACTCTCACTTGGGCTACTGAATCTCGCTTGGCCGAGATAGAGTACTTTAGCATGAAGAAAGGGTCTCGTTTGGGCCACTCATTCTCGCTTAGGTGAGAAAGAGTTCTTCAGGTTGAAGAAAGGTCTCGCTTGGGCGACCATGTTCTTGCTTAGGCAAAAATTGCAAAACTGCTCATGTCTTCTTCATGAAATCTCACTTAAGCGAGCTCAAGCTCGCTTGAGCGAGAAAGGCGGCAAGTGTCTCGCTTAGGCGAGAAGACTTTAGCTTGGGCGAGCCTGTCCTAGCTTGAGCGAAACACCTTAGCTCTGAGCGACCTATTGCACACTTTCCTCATTTTCTTCTCTATTTCTTGCTTTCTCCTTCACTCTTCTTGAGTTCTCTTTAATCTTTCTTGAAAAACACACAAAATAGGATTAAATGATTTCTTTAAATCAAAACTTGGAAGCATGTGATTGAATCTCATTTGTCTTAGATTTAGGGAGAATCAATATGAAATGAACATAAATTAAAAGCATAAGTGCCAGACTTTGCTATGAATCTTTACTGAATTTTGGCACTTATCACTAAATACATCAAAAGGTAGAGATGCCAAACCAGTAACAGACACGTTACTGGTATAGCGCTTGACAGCACGGGCAAGGTCGCCAGGTGACGTGAGGGCCAGAGGGGTCCTTAGACTGAGGGGTGCCTAGCGGCGAGTGGTGACTCGTCAGGTGATAGTGGTGAAGCAGAGGTTCTGTTTGTGGGCATGGCGACGAGGATTGTACCACCAAGCAGGTCTACTATGTAAATGTTGCTTGGTGGTGCTTAGGCAAAGCCAATCGGTAACACTGTAGGCAGTGATTGTGTGTGTTGCTTGTACACGTTGATGTGAAAACTTGGATCAAGAGATGTTTTGCCATGAGTGGGTAGGTTCATGGATGGTGGTGAACACGTGATGATATGAGCGGGGAGGTTCATATCCAGTTACTGTCGTGTGGGGATACGAGCGGGTAGGTTCGTATCTTCCGTGCTCACACTTGAGAGATGCTTCCTATGGGGAAGTACGTAGCTGGTGGATCACGTGTGTTGGACTACGGACGGGCAAGTTCGTAGAGTAGGACTACAAGTGGGGAGGTTCGTAGAGCAGGACTACGAGCAGGGAGGTTCGTAGAGGTAAGACCACGAGCGGGCAGGTTCATGTGAGCATCATAAATCCTTAGTCAAAGGCTAACTATTTGTGTGAATTAAAGGTTGAAAAGCCTTGGGGTATTAAGGTCTTGGCCAATAAATATTAGACTCAAACAGTCGAGTGTATTTTTGATATTATTAACTGATGTGTTTCCTTTATTCATGAGCTCACCCTTTCTGTTTGTGTTTAGTGATGATCGTGTGACTTGTCACGCGGGAGTAGATGATATTCCAGGTGATACTGTTGACGCATAGCTACGGAGAGAGAGATAACATGGGACTTTGACTAAGATATTTTAATTATGTTTTCCACTATTTTGTCGGATCTTTTGGAACTTGTAATAACATTATTGTTTAGCTTTATTTTAAATTTTTGGTGCGCCGAATAATGTTTTAAATTTTCCCATGTTTGGAAATAATAAAAGTTTGTCGTTTGATCTTCTTTTCTTATTTATTTATTTTAATTAACTAATTTTCAGTAGGGACGTTACACCTTACAATTATCCAAAATACATGGAGAGAAAAACTAAGGCATACCACGATGCCATTAACAAAAGCGAATAAAAGTTTAACAGTATCCAAAATAAATGTGCATAGAGAAAAATAGTACATAGGCCACAATGCCTTAAAAGAGTACTCAGAGTAAGGGGATCCAACCCAAGATTAGCTTCGCAGCGGAGTTTCCATCACTCTGATGACCACTAGGGGTTCCCACATCTCCTCACATCAATAAATTGATGATCATCAAAAAGGAGAAAACCACACACAAAACACAAGCAAACAAAAAGGGTAAGCTAGAGTAAAAAGGTTTTATCATACAATTGAGCATGCAATTTAAAAGTCAAAGATATATGAATAAACCAAGCATGTGATAGCAAATGGCAAGACTCTAAGACTCAATTATCCAGATACATATAATCAGTTGGATTCACTAGATGTTTGCACTTATGGTGGCCTCTACTACTCTGCAGAGCCATTACCAATGGATTTCACACTACCACGCACAAGGTTAGCCTTCAAACATCTAAGACCATTATCCTGCCAAAGACTAGGGCCTCTTGCTACTCTCACCACTTGAGTCAGTACGCTCTATGTGAGACTAAATGACTCTTTAGAGCTTCAGGATGCAAATCCTTACTTGAATCCTTACTTAATTATATACTGAGGCACCACCACGAAACCTTACTAAGAAGTTTGTGGAATTACGTCCATTACTAGAGGCACCACCATGAGCTCTCACTAAGAGGGTCATGGAATTATGTCCATTACATGAGGCACCACCATGAGCTCTCACCAAGAGGGTCATGGAATTACGTCCATTACATGAGGCACCACCATGAGCTCTCACCAAGAGGGTCATGGAATTACGTCCATTACATGAGGCACCACCATGAGCTCTCACCAAGAGGGTCATGGAATTACATCCATTACACAAGGCACCACCATGAATCTTACCAAAAGATTCATGGAATTACGTCAACTCATACCATAGCCATACTTCACCAACCAACCATAGAGTTATCATGCCTACCAATCTTATGCCAATATATATAACCAACCATCCAACCATGTTTCATATGCATAATCACACCAAGCTCATCAATTCCAATCCCAATATATCATAATGAGCATACATAGCCTCAGAACTTGAACTGTTTAAAGCACAAATCATCCAATCATGTGAAACACACACATATAAACTTAACCTTGTCAATCTTGCTCAGGCTAAAGAGCTCTCACTCAGGCGAGAGGAACCCCTCGCTTAAGCTACCTGCTCTCGCCTGGTCGAGACTACAAACAGAGGGCACGTCGGGGTCTCGCTCAAGCTAGCCTATCTTGCTCAGGCAAGACTACTCTCGCTCAAGCGAGTGACCTTCGTTTAAGCGAGCCCTCGAAATAGAGAGGGGGTGAGTTGCTGTTGTTGTCGCTCAAGCAAGAGCTTTCATTTTGAGCGACCAACCCGCTCGTCTCGGCGAGTTCAGCAAAACCCACTGCTCTCATGTGTGCCACACTAGATTCCAACAATACCATAAGCACAAATAGCATATTATCACACGTTCAATAGTACATACCAGGCACCCATAATGGAAATGGATCCAATCAGGAAAAATAATGTAAAAATAGATAAACCCTAACTTCCCTTACTTGGAAAATGCTAGCCAAAGACACCGATACCTAAGCCAACGAGCACTATAGCTCCAGGAGCAGATTCGAGAGCTAGAAACATTGGCACAAATTGAATACGAGGTTATCAAAGTGAACCTCTATTGGAACCATGAAAACAAAGCTTAGAAAAGAAAGGGTATGGGTTGAGAACCACCTTACGGGAAATAAAATGGAGTTCTTCTAACTCAACGAAGAATGGGAGCCAAACTCGAGCAGAGCTCACGTAGGCAGTTCTAAGAGGGAGGAGGAAAGTTGTTTTCTAAAAATTGGCAAAATGAGAGGGTTAAGGCTGGTTTAGGGGTTTTGGGGCACCCTATGGGCTGGCCTTAGGCCTAACAGATAAGACTACACCCTTAAACATTAAGAGTAGAAAAAATGGGTCTTACAGATAACATTCGTATTTATAATGCAAATATTAATAATATTCATATCTTTATATATATATATATATATATATATATATATATATATATATATATATATATATATATATATATAATATTTGTCCATTTAGTGTTTATAAATTGTTTTTTATATTTTATTTTAAATAATTTTTTATTATATAATTATTTTTTTATGATACATCTTCAATATAATATAATATAATATTATAAATAATGTATTTATTTATTTATTGTACCTGATCGATACTATTTTAGTGCGGAACCAGACGATCTCAAGAACCTTCTATGTTGAACCTCCTTTTGTTCCTCTCTGGACTCCTCCTGGATATCCCTACCGTCTGCACTCCAAGGGCGGGGGTACCTGCAGGCACTCCGACACTCAAGTCAAATAGTGATTCGATATGAGAAAAGCATACATTTACGTGTTCACTAGGCCTTAATTTATACTAATTTCTTAACAGACTTGTTATTATTATTTGCGGGCCGTTTGTATTCGAGGATCAATTCTTTCCCTTTCCGATTAAGGTTGTACGCATTAGTTCTTTCTTTATTGACTGAGATTGTGTGTCTGCATTTTGTTAGAGATCAACTCTTTCCTTTTGAACGAGATTGTTCGTCTGTGCCTTTGTTAAAGATCAGCTTTTTCCATTCTAAGATTTTTTCGTTTGTACTTTTGTCAAAGATCAGCTCTTTCCATTCTGAGATTAGTTCGTTTGTACTTTTGTTAAAGATCAGCTCTTTCCATTCTGAGATTTATTCATCTGTACTTTTGTCAAAGATTAGCTCTTTCCATTCTAAGATTTGTTCGTCTGTACTTTTGTCAAAGATAAACTCTTTCCTTTTTGGGGTTTGTCCGTCTGTACTTCGCCAAATATCAACTCCTTCCTTTTTGGGGTTTGCCCGTCTGTACTTCTCCTAATATCAACTCCTTCCCTTTTTAGCTGAGATTGCACGCTTCTCTTCTGCACCCATGTGCCATAATCCCATTTTCCGTCTGTCACTCCATTGGGCCGGGATGTATACGGCAAAAAAGACTGGAATGTACCCGGCCATCACACTTATTGGGCCCTCTGTGTTGTGCTGGAGAAGTACCCAAACAACTAGGATAGAGCGCGAGGGCACCCCATACTCGGACCAGGATAAACTCGACCATTTGCTTCTTATCAGGTCGGGACATACCCAGCCTTACACCAACATTTATCTTATTTCGTATATTAAATAGAATTACAAAACATAATAATACATACACTTGTATTCATAAATAAGACCATATAATAAAAAGATGCAGGTATACCCTCATGTTGTTCTTAGTATATATGAATAATATAAACAATATTCATATAACAAAACATATTGGACAAAATAATATTTCTTAAGTTTGAAATTCATTAATACATTATCTAATTCAATTCTATTAGGTACATTAAAACACCTTACTCACTTTAATAGTCCAATTTAGCTCACACATTTATAATTGAATTATGTTGAGATGGATGCGCATGGAGCTTAAACTCCTGGTTTAAATTACTAGAAAAGAAAAGTAAAACTGCTAGTAACGATATTTTTTCAATACACTATATATATTTAGTTGGAATTTATTAAAAATTATAAAATTAAGTATGTTTTTATTCTTTAAATTTTAATGAGAAATTAAAATTCATCAATGTTTGAAATTTTTATATATTTTGGTCCCAACACTTAAAAAATAAATAAATATAAATATTTTAATTAAATAAATATAAACATTTTAATTCAATTATTTTAAATTTGTTTGACTTGTTAAACACATTTTCTAATGGTAGCATGAAACACGTTTGACACATAAGAAATATTTAACGTAATTGAGTTAAAATGACAATATCCATTAAATATATAAAAGTTTCATATAGAAAAAAATTTCAATTTTGGATCAAAGTTCAAAAACTAAAAACATATTCAACCCAAAATTATAAGATCACAAATACAATTAATTAAATAAACAATAAAATTCAAAATTTAATAATATGTAAGAAATTTCAAATAAAAATAAAAATATATTCAAAAGAACATATTAAAAGATATATAAACTCTCAAATTAAAAGAAATGCATTTCTATTCTTTAAACACTAAAAAAAATTTAAATAATAATCAATTTTAGTGACCTAAAATTGTTAGTTAATATAGTGACTTATTTAGATAATAATTTATAAAATAAAAAATTATTGATTTCTAAAATAGTCACTATTATGAATAAAAAATTATGATTAATCGCTATATTGATAATTAATTAATTAAAGACTAATTTAAAAATTAATTCCTTTAATAACAAAGATATTAATAAATAATGTTTAATGACCCATTTATAAATTAATTTTTTTGGTAGTCAAAATTTTGGTAACTAAATTTAGATGTCAATTATAATTTTTTATTTATAATAATAACTATTTTAGTAACTTATAATTTTTTATTTTGTAAATTAGTATCTAAATTTTTAATAACTAAAATGGATTGTTATCGGAAAATTTTCTTATGGTGAAAAGATTAAAATGATTTTTTACAATTGTTTTTAATTCTTTACCGGTAAGTTCAAAAGACTAAAATTATATATATATATTCTTTTGTTTCAAATTTAAAAAATAAAAATAAGTTGTATTGCCGACATCTAACCTTCAGAAGGAAAGCGGTTTTGGCGTTTTAAGGATAGCATAGAGCACAGCAAATAACAACACACTATAGAACATTGTTTTTCTTCCCAGCATGTCCCAGACAGGTGCCCACTTTTACTACATTTTCTTATGACACAATAATGACGGGCCAAACCTATGACGCACTTGTAACTTCTAAGGATGTTTTGGGTTGATTGGACCAAACCCGGATTTGGGTTTAATTCACATGTTATCCGTTGAAGGATTTAGGTTGACCTATAAATATTTTAAGTTTTGTAGATGTAAATATACATTTCATTTTAGATAAATATAGTTTATTTTTTAAAATAAATATATTTTTATCATCATTGAACTGTCACATTGAGTTTACATTTATGGGTCAATGTAACTGACCACAGTTTAAACGGGATTGGATTAATTTTTTTTTTAAATATGAATCAAATTGAATTTTACTTACTTAAACCAAACTTAGGTTAAAGGATTTGAGTTGATCACACGTGAGTTAACACATCCACCAACAATATTTCCTTATTATTTTCTTCACCATTTTTTATTATAATGGTTAGCTGTTTCTAATTATAATTATGTAGGTGTTATAAAATAAAGGTAATAAGAGAGACAAAGGAGAGGAAGAATAAAGAATAAGAGAGTAGGAAGTAACTTCTGTTTGTATGTGTATTTTATTACTGATAGGACGAGTCATATTTATAGATACAACACGCTAACCCATAAAGGATATAAAATCAAATAGTAAATAAAAAAAAATATTACATAAAGAGTAATGAATAATATGATTATCAATCATATGAGTAATTGTATAAATCAATGGACGACCATTAATTCATAACACTCCCCCTTGGGTGTCCATTGATAAAAGAATGTGTCTCGTTAAAACCTTACTAGGAAAAACCCTTTGGGATAAAAACCTAGTGAAGGAAAAAGAGTACATCATTCTATATAATATTGTTCTTTGCATCTTCTATTTCTCCCCCTCATGTAAACTTACATCATTAAGATGGCGAAGTCCAATCTTGTGAACCAATTGCTCAAAAGTTCTCCTTGGCAAAGATCTTGTAAATAAATCTACTAGATTTTCACATGAGCGAATCTTTTGGATCTCTACATCACCATTTCTTTGAAGATCATGAGTGAAAAAGAATTTTGGAAGAATATGTTTTGTTCGGTCTCCTTTAATATATTCTTCTTTCAATTGAGTAATGCATGCACTTTGTCTTCATATATCGTTGTTGGTTTCATTTTTCCCAAGGATAAACCACAAGTTTGTCGAACATGTTGAATTATAGACCTTAACCAAACACATTCACGACTTGCCTCATGTAATGCTAAAATTTCTGCATGAGTTGACGATGTTGTTGTTATTGTTTGTTTCACAGATCGCCATGAAATCACTATGCCACCACATGTGAACAAATATCATGTTTGTGATCAACCATTATGAGGATCTGATAAATAACCCGCATCTGTGTAACATCCCTAAGGAATATTACTTTGAAAATAACATAAACAATTAAATAAAATGAAATAAACGCGATAATATTGGTAATTGCTCATTTATAAACACATGTTCCCAAAACGCAGGAAAATTAAAATCGCAAAGTTTAATACATTGTAAATGTTCGCAATTCAAAGTTATTACAACTATAAAAGCCCAAAATGGCTAATTTTCAAAACATAAAAATATCAAAAACTCAAGTCTTCAAAAGCCCATATAATCCCGTACTCCAGTCTCAAGCGTCTCCTGGCTCACCTGTCAAATCATCTGCTCCCGGATAATAAATTATCTGATCATCGCCACACACATACAGATAGGGTGAGCTATGCATATATAAATACAAATTAAATATGATACCCATCCCAAGAAGTAAATTTACTGATATGTGTTAACTTCAAATTATCCACCCCTGATCTCATATTCCTTCATGAGTCATATGCATGAAACTAGGTCTTGGGACTTTTTATGTGCTTCCACGAAACTATCCCTTTCGTGGTCCAACCCTACGAGCCAATCCTGCTCATAGTCCAACCCCCACAGACTCCTCGTCTGTAGTAAAACATCCAATCCTTCCTAGCTTGGACCCTGACACGCACACAATCACCATACTATGGACTTCTCGCCCGATAGTAGCCAACGGGAATAAAACTATTCCTTGCCCATCGTGTGCCCAACGCATGCAATCACCATACTAAGGACTCATCGCCCATTAGTAGCTGATGGGAACCAACTAGTTCCATGCACATCATGCGTCCCACCACCAAGCACATCCCAGACCCCTATCGGACTTAGTCCATCAAGCCCAAGCACAAAGGTAAGTGAACTTAGTCCTTCAAGTCCACTAATCAAAGCAATAACCAATTACACAGCCACCAAAACCGCCTGGCACCGCCTAGACACCGCTAGGCGAATACTGGCAGAAAACCGCCCGGCGGTCACACCCCCACCGCCAGGCGCCGCTGAAGAAAACAAAATCACACAGCTCCATCACCGCCTGGCGGACATAACCCTGCCGCCAGGCGCCTAGCGTTGACAGTGGCCACTGCCACTGTTTTACACCCTACCGCCTGGCAGCTCACGACGCGACGCTAGGTGCCATACCGGTAGCGCAATGCTACTGATTTTGGCATTTTTTTTACAAGTCTTAAGGCCTCAAACTTGCGATACATCATTCACACATCTATTAAAGCACTTAGAACATAATACGGCAACCATCACTACATATTTATACAGTTATTTCATGCCCAACCCAAGTAAGTTCCTCTCTTAACATACTTTACTTTACCCACCAATTTAGACAATTCACACAATATCAATGTTGTAACCCTTCCATTTTGCCCAACACAATTTTACAGTTTACAGTACCCTTCTCAACTTATTGTTTACACCCAAGTTATAACACACAATGATCCTTGGTGCTCACACATGCTAAATTGTCCACCATTACCCAATTCTAAAGAGGAAAACATTGTCCACTAATCCAAATTCGCACAAAAATACCCGCGATATCCCAAGAGCACAATTCGCAGAAAACACCATAATTTACTCTCTGCTCTGATGTGCCGCCTGGCGGCATTCTTGGTGCCGCCAGGCGGTTCATACCCATTTTGGGTTCTGCCACATTTTCCCGCATCAATAATGATTCACAAACACTGCCAATTCAATCCACACTCAAACTAACAGGCTTTTAAGTGCACACAACTTCCATATTTCCTAACCTAATCATGCCAACGTCGATTCCATGAAAAACATTGCACCAATCACAAACTCATCCATGTTTTCAATCCCAATCTCACATGAACCCTAAACCCCTAATTCCAGCGAGGGTTCACCCCATTTTCTACCAATTAAGCATTTTTAGATAACAAATTTAGCATATCAATTATTCTCAAATCATAAAATTACTCCAGACTTTCCAACATCACAAAAAACATCCAAAAATTCGAGAAAACTGAACAAGACAGTTTGTGCCGTCTGGCGGGCAGTACATAGCCGCTAGGCGGTGCATAGACAAACCCAGAAAATAGGCTATGGAGGCATGAGCCGCCCGCCAGGCGGTTTCTGGGAATTTCCAGAAAACGCGACAAAAGGCAATGAATCTCCAATTTATACATTCCAATGCATCCAGAACAACACGAAAAACATAAACATGATATATAACACGCAAAATAAACTCCCCTAACTTCTTCCCTTTGACTCCAAAATACCCTTCCTTGGCTTCTCTCAATTCAGCCCCCAAGAATCCACTCACACTCTCAATTTCACACTAAAATTCGCACTCCTCTACCTATCTCACAATAACCTCTGCAGATACCTTTCTCCCCTCTCACAATTAGCTTTTTAGTGATGTTTTAATGGTGGTTTAAGGCCCTAAAACGAAATTTGCATTAAGAAGTGGTGTAATGGCCATTCAAGCACCTTAATTAGATTATTTTCCAGCTACCCTTGACTGCTATGTCTGCTAGGGTTTCCTTTAACCCTTCAACTTCAAATCAAAACTAAAAATGGAAAAAATAGAGTTTCATTTGGGTCCTCCAAGGTTTGATCCCACACCCATGCACATACCAAACCAATGCCAAATCAATGCTAAACCATCAAGCCAATTCATATTTCATGTTAACCAATATGATTCGATGATTATAATTTAAATACACATAAAAAGGCATACATAGGACTCGAACCCAAGTCTTTTAACAAAATCAAGTACTCTAAACCATTTGAGCTAATACTTTTCCACGTCATAACATTCCGCATTTATTACCTTAAAGGTTCATTTTACCCGCATTTATTAAATAATTATTTAATTAACTATTTAATTTTTCCGGGTCTTACAATCTGCATAACCCATTAGATCTAATTTTGAATCATTTGGGTAAAATAAGCCCATATTCGTAGTGCCTTTAAGGTAACAGAGTATTTGTTTTACTTCATTCCAATGTCTTCATGTAGGTGAAGAACTATATCTTGCTAACAAATTTACAGCAAATGCTATATCAGGTCGAGTATAATTAGCAAGATACATTAGTGCTCCTATAACACTAAGATATGGTACTTTAGGACCAAGTAGTTCTTCATCTTTTTCTTGAGATCTAAAAGGGTCTTAATCAACATCTAATGACCTCACCACCATTGGAGTGCATAATGAATGTGATTTGTCCATATAGAACTTTTTAAGCACTTTCGTTATATAAGCTTCTTGATGTACAAAAACACCTTTGTTTAAATACTCAATTTGTAATCCCAAACAAAACTTTGTCCTTCCAAGATCCTTCATCTCAAATTCTTTCTTTAAACAATCAATTGCCTTTTTGAGCTCATTAGGAGTTCCAACTATGTTTATGTCATCTACATAAACAACAATTATGGCAAATTCATTCTCAGATCTTTTCATATAAATACAAGGACAAATAGGGTCATTTTTATACCCTTCCTTTAATAAGTACTCACTTAGACGGTTATACCACATACGTCCTGATTGTTTCAATCCATAAAGGGACTTATTCAATTTTATTGAATAATCCTCTTTAGAATTTGCTTTGTTAGGCACATTAAATCCTTCAGGGAGTTTCATATAAATATCATTTTCCAAAGAGCCATACAAATAGGCTGTAACAACATCCATGAGGTGCAAATTCAAACCTTCTTGTGCAACAAGGCTAATTAAATATCTAAATGTTGTTGCATCCAATACTGGAGAATATGTCTCCTCAAAATCAATACCAGGTCTTTGTGAAAAACCTTGAGCAACTAACCGTGCTTTGTATCTAATAATTTCACCATTCTCATTTCGTTTTTGTACAAAAAACCCATATGTACCCAATAGGTTTTACACCCTCAGGTGTGCGAACTACAAGTCCAAAAATGGATAATTCATTTAAAAAGAGAGTTATCATTATCTCATCTTGATCCTCATACAAAAGAGAGTGAACTAGAAGTTCAACGGATAATTCATTTACAAAAATTGGCCAATCAATTACCATATGCTTTTACTGACACAAAAAGGGTAACTAAGTCGCATATACTCGTTGTTAATGCTCCAATCAGAATTGATATTCCTATTAGACAGTCTAATATAGCAAATGAATCTCAAACACGCCTAAAGCGTGGTAGGCTGGTCAGTTCCAAAGATAAAAATCCTCGGGTGAGAAAAAGGGAAAAAAGGCAAGATGGCCTAATCGAGGGGGTAAAAGTCCCAAAAGATTCTTTTGACATAATTAATGATTCGGTTCCCGAAGAACCTCAGGTACCTGAAATTGTTGAAAATGATGAGATCTCAATAAATTATGTCATGAATCATAAAATATGGAATCGAAATAAAGTCAATATTGACGAGGTTTTTGAATATAATGTAGCAAAGGATGTTATAAGTGATAATGATGATCAAGAACCAATGACAATTGAAGATTGTCGACAAAGAAATGATTGGCCAAAATGGAAAGATGCAATCCAAGCAGAATTATATTCGCTTGCTAGGGAAGTTCTTTAAATTTACATTTATATTAAGTTACGTTAAAAAAAATTCTTAAAGTTTGAAAATCAAGTTTTCCCCCTTTTTTTGTAATTTTCTTCTTCTTTATTTGGGTTCTCTCTCTTTCATACCTCTATCTCTTTCTCACCTCTCCTTTCTATCTCTCATCACTTTAAAAATCAAATTGCACCACAGTGAAATTGAGAACCTATGGAACATTTTAGGATTGAACAATTTCTTCTTTTGAGTAAGTTCATTTTCTACCAATTTTTTTAAGCAATCTATTTTCCTCTTGTATGTAGCTTTTATACACTTTAGGCAAATCTCTATCTATTAGAGATCGTAAAATCATGCTCTAATTGTTTATCGAACTCTTTTTTGTGTAAAGGAAGAACAATATCAGGAATTTACTTTAAGGTATGGGAAGCTAATCATTTAAAAGTTGTTAATTTTCTTGAATTATTGATTGTTGCTTTTGAGATTTAATTTGGGGTGTTTATAAATTTATCTTTTTCTAAATAGGTGAGAGGTGATAAATTTATATTAGAAAAAGGCTTAAATAATGGTTTGATCCTAGTTTTCGTTCGATTTTTTCAATGTGGTCCTACTTTTGTTTTCTTTTTCAATTTGATCCTAGTATTAGTCAATTTTATTCAAGTTGGTCCTTTCCGCTAACACCATTAAAATAGTTAAAGGAATGTAAACAGTAACCGCTACGTATCATTTTGTGATTTTTTTTATTTAAAAAAAATGTACACGTGTCAAACTTATATCATGCCATGTGTCATTTTGTGATTTTTTAAATTTTGTTTTTATTTTTTTTAAATTCTATTTTTTTTAATTTAAAAAAAATTCATGTGCCAAGCCAATATCATGCCACGTGTTAGAATCAGTTTTTTATATTCAATTTGGTCATAATATTCGTTATTTGCTTTTAATTTGGTCCTAATTTTTTTTTTAAATTTAGCATTTTTGTTCCTATCCAAAGACAAAATATAATTTGTATATAAATGTTTTGGATATTCTTATTAAAATACATATTTTTATTATATTTTTAATTTAGAATTAGAGTTTGTTTAAAATTAAGTAGTTTTAACCTCTTAAAATTTTAAATTAATGGTGTTATTAGGGTTGGCAAAAAGGGCCAACCTGGCCCGTTTGAGCCCGACCCGATATTGGCCCGTGAAAAATGGGTCGGGCTGGGTTGGTCTGCCAATTGGAAACGGGTTACAAGTTACAACCCGGCACGCAAGAGGATGGGTTTGCGGGCTGACGGGTTGGCTTGTCAGTTTTGATTTTTTTTTTTGGAATTCCATTTTATGGCCCAAATTTGAGGGTTTTTTTCACTTTTAAGGCCCAATTTTATATATAGTGCACCTGTAAGTCAGTGATCATATTCAAAACAATTATCAAAAGATTTTATATAATTACACAACTTCATCTAACAGAACACATCAAAATACCAAAATCGAAAATAACTATCAGAATACAAGTTCCTCAAAATTTCATATCTAATCCAATAGAACAATCAATTCTTCCATTTCACTCAATCAAACATGAAATAAAATATAAAGCAATCAATTCTTACATTCCACTGATCCAATCCAACCATTAGCAAAATCGGGACAAACATAAATGGATTACCAATTGAGGTTAGAGTGGGAATGAAACCAGTTTGTTGCAACTCTGATTTGACTTAGAGGAAGCGGAGAGTGAAACCCTAACCAGAAATTGCAGCGGTGGCCAAGGGTTATGACGTCGTAACACGACAATGGGATACAGGCTCCAATGGTGATGATACACGATAAAGGGTTTGGTAGTGAAGGGGATAACCAACGGTGGATGAATCATGTGCGACATTTAGAAGCTGTGGGTTTTGCCTCTAATGGATGGTGATTCAGGGAAGAAGAAATTGGTTGGAGGGTTTCACAAATTGCCTATAATGAATGGCGATTTGGGGAAGAAGAATTTGGTTGAATGGTTTCACCTCTAAAGGATAGCGCTTTGGGGAAGAAGAAATTGGTTGGAGGTTGGTGTTCAATCATGATGGTGATGGCGTGAGGTGAACGAGTTCGGGAGGGAGATGAGAGCTGATGAGCAAGAGATGAGAGAAATAAGCCAACAACAACATAACATGTTTATTTTTAATTTGAGAACGGGTTGTGGGTTGGCCCTCCTTTACCTACAGGTTAGCTCGACGGGTTCATGGGCTGGGCGGGCCTAGTTGTGTCGAGCTGACGGGTTAAAAACTCTAGCCCAACCCATTACATTTTGGACGGGTTAACGGGCTTGCCCGTCGGGCTTGGTCCATTTTGCCATCTCTAGGTGTTATTGCTTTTTTTTGTTTTAATTTTAAACTAACTCTAATTCAAAATTAAAAATATTTAATAAAAATATGCATTTTAATAAGAATATTCATATAACATTTGTATACAAATTAAATTTTGTCTAAATTTAGAGAGGAATAGAAATGCTAAATTTAAAAATAAAATTAGGACCAAATTGAAAACAAATAACGAATATTGGGACGAAATTGAATATAAAAAACTGATTGTGACATGTGGCATGATATTGGCTTGACACGTGATTTTTTTTTGAATTAAAAAAAATTAAAAAAAATTAAAAATCACAAAATGACACATGGCATGATATGAGCTTGGCATGTGTACATTGTTTTTTTAAATAAAAAAAGTTAAAAAAATTAAAAAGAATTAAAAAAAAATCACAAAATGAAACGTGGCAATTATTGTTCATATTCGTTAACTATTTTAACAGTGTTGGCGAAAAGGACCAAATTAACTAAAATTGACGAATATTATGACCAAATTGAAAAAGAAAACAAAAATTAAAACCACATTGAAAAAACTGAATGAAAACTAGGACCAAACCATTATTTAACCCTTAGAAAAATTATGTTAAAGAGTAAAATAATTGATTATTTTTTCAAGAGGAAGGCTTGTGATGAAGATGAAAAAAGGCATCTACTTCAACTAAACTTGAGAAATTTTATGAGAATACAAGAGTTGAAGAAAATGAAAAACATCTCTCTAAAGTTCTTAGAGTTACTTATAATGAACTTTAAAATTCTATAGAACGTGATCTGGGAAGGCGCCCTCATATTTGGAAATACCCACCAAATCAAATTGATGAAGTATGAAGGGCTTATCTAAATTGGGTCCATATCAAATGCATCTAGAAAATTATTTGTTGTCTGTTAAAGATTATCGTCCAAGAAGATTTTAATACACTTAGTTTAGCTTATTTCTTTCATGCTTAGAGTATTCGCCTTAAAAGATTTTGTATATTGCTTACCTTGTTATCTTTTTAGTAAAAAACTTAGTAGGGGCCCTGGTTCGAACGTTTTCATTGGTACATGTAATTGAGTTGATTTTCATTGAATTCTAATTGGTAATGAGTTGATTATCATCAACATTTTAGCTTTTTTGAGTGTTTTGTTTTATAGGTTTTAAAAGTTGGAGCAAAGTGAAGAATGAAAAAAGTTATGCTTTCCTTAAACACACAACAAAGGATTCTTTCTCACCACACAATATTGTAGTGACTGCTTGTCAAGACTTGTTAAATCAAAATTTCCATATTAGGAATATGTTGAAGTGCAATGCTCATATCAAATTATGAAGAATCGGTTGCATCTTAAGACTTCAATTGACATAGTTAGTTTTTTTTATCACTTTAAGCTTGTGCTTTTATAGGTCATGATGAAACTACTGAATTGAGGAACCAAGGTAATTTTCTTGAGATGATAAAATTCATAGCACCATACAATGATGAAGTTGCAAAAGTTGTGTTGGAAAATGCTCTATACAATTCCAAATATACTTCACATAAAATTCAAAAAGAGTTATTGAATATTCTTTCTAGTAAAGTGAAAAATCATATTCATGAGCAAGTTGGGAATTCCAAGTTTTGTATAATTGTCGATGAAGCTCGTGATAAAAAAAAAGAGCAAATGGCTCTTGTTTTGATATTCATTGATAAAAATGGTAATATACAAGAGCGATTTTTTTATATTGTGTACATGTTATAGGCATTGTGATATTAACTTTGAAGAATGAATTGTATGTTGTACTATCTCAACATAATCTTAATGTTTCTAATATCTGTGATCAAAGGTATGATGGTGCTAGCAATATGAAAGGATAATGGAATGGATTAAAAGCATTATTCTTGAGTGATTGTCCTTATGCATATTATGTTCATTGTTTCACTCATCGGTTACAACTTGCCTTGGTTGCGACATCAAAAGAAGTTATTCCAATTCATCATTTCTTTTCAAAATTGACTTTTATTGTCAATATTGTTTGCTCTTCTAGTAAATGTCATGATGAGTTACAAGTTATCATGTTAGATGAAATTACATATTTGTTAGAAATTGATGAGCTTGAAAATGGTAAAAGGGCAAATCAAATTGGTACTTTAAAATGAGCTAGGGATACCCGTTGGAGCTCTCATTTCTTTTCTATTTATAGCTTCATAAATATGTATGATGCAACTTGTTCCTAGAAAAAAATATTGTTGATGGATCTACTTTTCTCAATGTGGTGATTCTAATAATGCTTATAAAAACTTGACCTCATTTGAGTTTATATTGATCTTGTATTTGATGAGAGATATTATGGGGATAACATATGTTCTTTGTTAAGCATTACAACAACAATCTTAGGATATAGTTAAATGCTATGCATTTAGTTTGTTTTACAAAACTTGAGAGATAATGGTTGGGATAAGTTATTAAAAAATGTGACCTCGTTTTTGTGAAAACATGACATTGAGGTGCCTAAATTTAGGGCTTCTTATGTAGCAAGGTAAGGACGCTCTTCGTCACCAAAAAAATCATATTACAATGTTGAAATATTCATTGTTACAATTGATAAGCAATTACAAGAGTTAAATTGTATATTTAGTGACCTAGCAATAGAGTTATTAATACTAAGCTCTACTTTGGATCATAAGGATGCTTATAAAGCTTTTAATATTGATAAAATTTGCACTCTTGTAGACAAATATTATCCCATGAAAATGAGCAAGAGAAGATTAATTTTAATTTTCAACTTCAAAATTCCATTTTGATGCTCGTCAAGATTCATATTTGAAGAATTTATCAACAATGCAAGAGTTTTGTACATGTTTGGCGATAACAAGAAAGTTTGATGTTTACTACTTGATTGATATATTACTCCGCCTTATCATGACTCTTCCAGTTTCTACAACTATAATTGAAAGATCTTTTTCTACAATGAAAATAATCAAGAACGGATTGAGAAATAAAATGAAGCCTGAATTTTTAGCAAGTAGTATGATGGTCTATATTGAAAGGGATATTGCAACAAGTTTTAAAACTGATTCAATTATTGAAGATTTTAAGTCATTGAAAAAGTTTAGAGCAACACTTTGACTAATGGTAACATTTACTTGTTTTAGTATATTATTGTTGATGATAAATTTTATGTTACATTTCATATATATTATTGTTATATTTTTGGGGATTCTATTATCATGTGTGCTTATTTTGAGTAGAGGAAATGAACATTTTTTTAATTAGAAAAAGTAATTTATTTATAAAAAAATATAATTTGGTTTTCCTGAATTTTTGATCCAAGTTACACCATCAGCATGACTATGATATATATATATATATATATATATATATATATATATATATATATATATATATATATATATATATATATATATTTGTAATAAAATCCTTAAACAAAGTATAAATATATTTTTTAATAATTTAAAAAAAATGACTTTGAACATAGGTTAATAGGCTTAATAATTAAAAAAAGTATAATCTTATATGTTCACTAATTATTTCTTTAGCAATCTTATAAAATTGACTTTTTATAAAAAAAAATGGTTAAAACTCATGTTTTTAACAATAACATTAATAAACATGTTTAATTTATCAAAAGTATTACCTAAAGAATTAACCTCACTTTATAGATCTTTTAAGTATTGGATTAGATAATACACGTTTGTAGTACAATATATCTTCTAAGTTCGAAGCAAATGAAACATCATTTTACTTGGTCGAAACGTAGTTTGATAGTTAAATATAAAGAAATGCTATTTAATATTAATTTTTGTAGTGCCATGTGTTGTCGTTAAACCATAAAAAAAACTACAATAAACTATCACATAGAAAGTAGTTTATATAATAGAATTTCTGTGAAGATATGATATAGTAGAAAAAGTCTACTTACCATATTATCAACTTTAGTATATAAGCACAAGTTTCAAACATGATAAAAATATTAGTCTGTAGAGTCCTTAATACAAGTTTAGTGTGTAAAGTATTTCAAAATAAAAATTTTGCAAAATTCTTTTAAGAGGATACACACTATACAATATATTTATATACATAGTTCCTCTTTTAAATTTGTACTATCATCTACTTACGTGAAAGATATACAATCATCACCGGTGGATAACCATAAATCATTAATGTAGATTTGGGCTTTTACAACGCCCTTTATGTCTCGGGTAAAGAAGAACAAAAACATATTCAGACGCGATGACATTTTTGGAAATTTCAGCAAACTTTTATGTCTCGGTTGTCTAAATAGCCGAGACATTTTTGGAAATTTCAGCAAACTTTTATGTCTCAGTTGTCTAAATAGCCGAGGCATAAATGGTTTTTTTGCCTTGGTTCTAATATAACCCATGCCTAATGTCTTTCAAATATTTCAAATTCGCACTTTTTTTACTTCTTTTTATCTGAACTCAGAAGATTGGGCCTCAATTCCCTCCAAACCGAGGCATAAAAGCTTTTTTGCCTTGGTTGGAAAATACTCGAGGTAGAAAACTATCATTTTTAATTATTTTATTCAAGATATATGGCCTTAGGTGGACTGGGAACCGAGGCAGAATGGCCTTTTTTGACTTTATGCCTCGATGCTTCTCAGAACTGAGGCAGAAAGCTTAGTTAAAAATCCCCGAATCGAAATAGATTACATTGTTCCCCTTTCTTCCTCCTATCGTGAATACAACAGCAACATTCCCCTCTCCGTCGTGCGACATCGAGCAACACCGTTTTCCACCGTTTCATTACAATTTCTCCACCAACTGACCACCATTTTGCTGCCCTTGTCGTCCACCATTTAACCCCTCAATTTTATGGTATTTTCTTGCCTTTTTCTTCATTTTTGGTTGAATATGCCTATGCCATAAGTTTTTACTTGGAACAGATGCAACATTGAGGGTTTCACATTCAAGCATGGTGATTGCAAGTGCATTATCAACGTGGTGGTCCAAACAGATCTGGTGCTATGAGTTGGAGATGGTGACGACACAATGGTTGTGAGATTGTAGGTGGTGGAAGCTTTAGGATTTCCGATTTTGATTTAAATTTTTCAATGACTATGATGCCTTAGTTACCTCCAAAACTGAGGCAGTAAAGATCACTTTTATGCCTCGATTCACAATCGAGGCAGAAAGGTCACCCCTTTTTATCTCGGCTGGATATGCCTCAATTCTTAAACCAAAGCGAAATGGCAAAAATAACCGCGGCTGAAACTCTTTCTTGTGCTAGTGAATACAAAGAACATATGGTAAGCAAGAATAATTTACAAATATACTAAATTTAGAAACTTAAGTAATAAAATCCTTATTTTTCTCACCAAATTCATTAACAACCAACTATTTTGATTTATTTGTCATACATGCATCTACACATAACTCTCAATGTTTATCTAACATCAATCACCAGATAAAACACAAGACTCAAATTCCAGAATATAACTGTATTGAATAAACTCAAGAATCATGCATCTGTCATCATTTGACCCTTATCTATTAAAGGCTATAACTATACTTCAAATGAAGTAGAAGCCCATGCTTTATCATGCAAATATGACAGGGTAAATCTATACACTAGTTATGTATGAGTTCGTGATAACATTATTTTCTACCTTTTATTTGTGTTAAGTTTTGTGAATAAAATCAACTCTTCCATAACTTTTATCTTGTTTAATCCTCAAGTTTTACTTGTTTTTACATTGTTTTGTAATTTAATTGTTTTATGCATGTTTTACCTCTAATATCTATTTTAAGTGTATTAAATAAGTGAATAGGAAACATTTGTGGTGGAGGAAAATAAGTTAACACTCAAGGAAACATGTTTTGGATAAGAAAAGATTACTTAGGAGAAAATACCCACACTAGGCGTCACTGGAATCTCGTTTGTAACATCCCTAAAGAATATTACTTAATTAATATATATCTGAAAGAAAATAAGTTTAAACGTCGCAATATTATTTATCCCAAACGCGGGAAAAACAAAATTTAATACAAGTTCCAATAAAACCATAAAAGTTATGGTAAAAACAAAAATCCCTAGCTCTAATCTCGGCTAGCCCTCACTTCGCAATCTGAACACCCTCAACACCACTTGTATCACCATTTGCTCCCGTGTAACGAGTTACACGATCATCGCCAAACACAAATAGAAAGGGTGAGCTCAACAGATTATAAGAATACATATCAATTTAATATTGCAAATACACCCAATGATATTCTTATAGTTAGATCCTAGTCACATTTTTAATAAGTCCAAGGTTTTTAAACCTCCATTATAATCACAAAGTTAGCCATGGACTCAGGATTCTTTATGCTCACATGAACCTGCCCGCTCGTGGTCTTGCCTCTACGAAGCTCCCCGCTCGTAGTCCTACTCTATGGACCTATCCGTGTGTAGTCCAACACATGTGATCCATCAGCTACGTACCTCCCCACACAGCATCTCTCAACTGTGAGCACGGAACATACGAACCTACCTCGCTCGTATCCTCACAGGAGAGTAATTGAGTATGAACCTCCCCACTCACACCATCACATGTAGAGATGACAAATAAACTCGTCCCCGTGGGTATTACCCGAATCCGTCCCCGTTTTGACGGGGAATCCCCGTATTAACTGGGTATGGGTATGGATATGGGGAATCCCCGACTTTTTCAGTTGGGTATGGTGATGGGTATGGGATGTACATATCCCCGCCATAATACCCGTCCCTGCCATATTTCCATTCTCGTTTAAATTATTAAAATATTCACAATTAATTAAGTAACCTTATATATATATATATATATATATATATATATTCTATTTTTTTATTTCTTTTAATTATTTTGTTTGTCATGAAACTCATTCGCACCTCAAATATATTTTTTATCTTATCATAACCTTTATGTAATTATGTTAAAATGATGTATGTTAATTAAAAAAATTGTATGCCTCACATTTGAATATTTATATTAGCTTTTAATATTTTTATTTATTATATATTTTCCTTTCACATGAGAATGTTTATACTCTCAATTTAACGTAATATAACAAAAATTATTTACTTATTATTATTATTATTATTATTATTATTATTATTATTATTAATTTTTGATTAATTTGAAGAACTCTTTTATTTTAATAAAATAATTTTCGTTATTTTTCAACCATTGAGTATATATGTTGATATTTGAAAAGTTTTCTTAGTTCTCTAAGAGATTTTTCATCTTATCATACCTTAATTACACATTTGATTTCCTTTGTGCGATTTCTTTCGATAGTCTCTCAAATTATTTCTAAAACACACATTTGTTAGTTTTTTAATATTTTTATTTGTTGTTTATTTTCATCATGTAGAAAAATATTTTGATATATTCTATTTAATTATTTTTTACTTTATAACTCATTACTAATCATACTGTAATTTTTTCACTTTAAATTATGTTTGAAGTGGTTAAAATTTTATATATATAATGATATTTAGGAATAATATATGATAATTCACTACAAGAAAAACATGAAATAGTGACTGATTTAGTCATTAACTCATATCAGTCACTATTTTTCGTTATTGGTGGTAGTAGTTGATTTATTGTCTGAATCAGTGATTAAATTAGTGACCGATTCAATGATTTAATCAGTACTTGATTTAGTGACCAATTTAATTACTAATTTATTTGTAATTTAATGACAAATCTTTTGGTCACTAATGGTATTTCTATTTAATTTTAACCACTTCAAACATAATTTAATAATTAGTTCTCTAAGGTATTTTTCATCTTATCATACCTTAATTATACATTTGATTTCCTTTGTACAATTTCTTTCAATAGTCTCTCAAATTATTTCTAAAATACACATTTATTAGTTTTTTAATATTTTTATTTATTGTTTATTTTCATAATGTAGAATAATATTTTGATATATTCTATCTAATTATTTGTTATTTTATAACTCATTATTAATCATACTATAATTTTTTCACTTTAATTGTATAAATAACTTTTATTTACTACAATATAAAAATTTAATGTAATTGCTATGAATATTTATTTATCACTATCCAACATATATTGAAGTTCAAAAGATACAAAATCTATGTCAAAATTTAATTACTATGTTTATTATTTGTTCTTTGTGTCATTTTGATCAAGTGATGTATTATAACTTTTATTAGTGTATAAAAAAAGAGATTCATTAGAATTTAAAAAATTGAAGTAAACAAACATTTAAAATATATTTTAATTTAAATATTTTTTTCCTTTTATATTTTTTTGAAATATTTTTTAATTTTATCAACTAAGTTTTATCAATGTTGTAGTTTGCAAATTTAATAAATGTTTTGGTTCTCATGAAATTTTATTTGGTATTCTAATCTAAAATGTAGACAATTATAATTTATTTCAAAATATTTGATATGGAAGAAACAATCATCCTCCTAATATTGAATATTTGATAATATTATGTTTTTTTTACCGTAATTTTTTTCTTTTATAAAAATTAATATTGAAGTAGTTAGAACACGGGTACGGGTATGGGTACGAGATTATACCCGTTACCCGGTGGGGATGGGGATGGACAAAAGTTTGATACCCGTTGGGTTTAGGTATGGGGATGGGGATTAATTTTTTCTACAGGGATGGGTATGGGATAGCGAAACCTGTCCCCACCCCGCCCTGTTGCCATCCCTAATCACATGTCAACCACCATCCATGAACCTACCCGCTCATGGCACAACATCCCCTGATCCATGTTCACACCGATACATACAAGCAATACCCACAAACTGCACTAAACTTGCTTGGGCTAGAAGCCTTAACTTAAGCGACCAGGCCTGTCTCGCTTAAGCTAATCTTCCTCGCCTGGGTGAGTGTGCTTCAGAAACTTAACGCGAGGTCTCGCTTGAGCGAGCTCTACTCGCTTAGGCGAGATCATCCCTCGCTCAACAACAGTTTCCCCGCCTAGGTGGCGAGTCCAACGGCAACAGACCTCCTAACACGATTTCTCGCTTAGGCGAGAATCACTCGCCCGAGCGAGATGTTCAGTCGCCCAAGACAGGGCTACTCGCATGAGTGAGATTCTTGAGCAAACCTCACTACTTCCTGATTTCTCGCTTAGGCGAGAAGCTCTCGCCTGAGCGAGATACTCACAGAACACCAGGTTTTGTGTTTCTGCTATTTTCGCCTGAGCGACCTTGCTTGCCTGAGCGAGAATAGCATAAATTCTCCTCTATCTACACACACAGACCACAATTTCCAAGTCCCAAAACCTTCATCTCAATATTACCAATAATCCTTTTTGACAAACCATTCACAAAATAGATTATGTGCCCAAATTAGACCCCTAAAACATGAGATTAAGCCATACCAATTCATGCCTTGCAGAAACCCTTAGCATATTCACATACAAAAGTTTAGGGGTTTGCTCAAATAATACAAACACAATCAAAACTCCATACAACACATAGAGCACGGAAAATGATATGGTAAGGATACAACTATTCATCACATAACACAGAATACACATAAATATTACAGATCATGCATATAACGGAAAATGATATGGTAAGGATACAACTATTCATCACATAACACAGAATACACATAAATATTACAGATCATGCATATAGATACCAAAGAGAGCTCCCCTAACCTGAAATTCCTTGCTCAAAATTAATAATAATAAATCAATAACACACAACCGACATACATAAGAGTCGAACCCAAGTCATCTCACACAATCAAGTACTCTCAACCACTTGAGCTAGTACTTTTCCACATCACAACAACTAACATTAAATGCCATAAAGGCTTCTACTACCCGCATTTATTAAATAATTATTTATTTAATTACTTAATTTTCCCGGATCTTACATCGTTCAACTACAAAGTCAACAAGCAACCAGTGTTGTAGGGGGAGCCTAGCGCCGGTTGACGTTGGGCGCCACATGCAAGAGAAGCCGCCACCGTCGGGCGGTACATAAGCGGCGCTAGGCGGTGGTTTTGTAGATACTATTGTTCTGTTTTATTTGGTTATGCTTGGCGATACTGATATGGGCTAGACGGTGGCGTCATTGACACGTCAAAATTGGGTTGTTATACATGTCTTCCGTAAGGGTTTTAAGGTGATTCTCTCACTTACATATTTTATCTTCACCTAGAGTGACTAAGAGAGACCCTTAGAGGCTGTTTGGGGTTGTTGGGAAGCTCTCCCTTCTCCTCCTTGGGTCTCAACCTTCATTCATGGTGTTTTTCCCCTTCTGGTGTTGAAGAGGGAAAGAATTTGCATATTGGAGGTGTTGATGCAAATGGAATGCGCAAATTGAGCTTGGAGCAACTGTTAGGTGCCTTGGGAAAGGGCCTTTTTATTCTCTTTAGTTCTAATTTCCTCCCTATCTCTTCAATTTGTAAACCTTAAGTTCTCCACCATGGAGAGCTAAACCTATTTGTTGAGATTAGATGTAATAAACAAATTTCTTATGTATTTTCTAATGTTAATATATATATGCTTTTCCATTTATATCTTAGTATTTAATTTCTATACTTAATGCTTGTTGTGGCTTGATCACCATGGCTTGATTTGTTAATTGGTTACTTGATTGCAACAAATTTACTTACAAAGATATAAGCTATTAAGTTTAGTGATGAAATAATTAGAAATATAAATTTGCATAAACATTAAAGTCAATGCATCAATAAATTTTTATATTGGTTCACTCATAAGGAGCTACATCCTATTAGTCAAAGCAACTTTAGCTTGAATTTCTACTATCACAAGAAGTTACGAGATCTTTAATATCAATTTTCTCAAAAGAATACAACCAAACACAACCTCATAGACTCACACAAGAAGAACACACAAGACAACAAGAACACCTTCTTCCAGACTCAGAATCACACCATAACCTCTAACCAATACAACGAAAAATAGGAAAGACAAAACTTGGATGATTAGTTGTCCCTAGCTAATCAAAGATCTTCTTCCAAGATCAAGATTGAGACAATTACAACTCCAAGAAACAAAGTACAACTACTCATATTGCAGCATCTTTGATTCTCTTTAAGGTGTGTTCAATGATTTTTTTTCCGAAGTGTTTCTCTCTTTTTCGAAAAGTCACCCATCTCAAAGAAAAAAGGAGAACACATAGGCTATGTTGACTAACATATTAAATCAATTAAAATTGGTTGTTAATTGATTGATTTCACTTACTTAAGTGAAATCATCTGATTAATTATTATTTTAGCCAATTTGATATGTTGATCACATATATGCAAGTTATTCAACCTGTTAAATACCTTTTTAAGAGACTAAATAACTACAAAACACAAACTAATTCTAGGCTGAGTAAGGATGAATACACAAGTCTTCAAGCCTCAAGATTAATCAAATTTTCAAGTCTCTTTAGGACAATAGTGTGTGTTGCTTTTAAGCTTCAGCAAAGAAGATCAATTCAATGTAAAAATCACTTATTTCGTGAACTAATCTCACCCAAACACTTAACGAAGTCATTGTCTTTTTTACTTGAATTTCAATTAGAATTCCATGCATGTCCCTATAACACAGTCTGCCCTTTTGTTTCTTAGTAATAATGCAAATGGGAAGACAATGATAATGGATGAAGTGTAATTTCAAGATGGTAAAATCCAAAATGATACATGTGGTGATACAAGGCTTACCCAAATTGCAATGAAATGTAAAGAAAACAAGAGTAACTTGCAAGAAATAAATTACTAAGGAAAGTAAAGAATTTTGTAACATAAATCAATAAGAGCGGTGACTCAAATTGTAACAACTAACACTATATTAGCCATTTTTCATATTCGTCACATTTCTTATAATGTATGTATTTTTCTAAAATTTGTCACTCTTGAAAAATACAAAATTAACCTATTTATATTTTCTAGCATTCCCTCGATAATTACAAGATTTTGAATTTGAAATTTGAACAATTTACATGACAAATCTTTTTATAATTTTCCTAAAAAACTACCCTTAGCGGTTTTGGAGTCCATGCATCTTGAGCGGTTAATATCCATTATGTCTCCATAGCGGTTGTTTCTTTGTTCTTCTTTTTGATGTGCTTCGACCATTTGCTTCAATTATCATTCCTCGATCGACGTTAGTTGCATTATTTTCTTTGATCGATGTTCTAATAGGGGTAAATAACCTACTTCGGTCACCTAACGGGAGGTAAATAATTGACTTCTATCGAGTTACAAGTCTATCTTATGGCATCCTTCATTGACACCATCCTTGTAAAATATTATGTGTTGTGACCTTTTGTCTATCACTCTTTTCATAAGACTTGACCTTCGATCGATTGCGAGAAACACCTCTTTACTAGCTCTCAACTTCACTACAGTTCTCCTAAATTTCAATCCATTGTATGAGATATTTTTCTACTAGCTCTCAATTCCATAACGACTCTCAGTATTTTGAATAATTTCTTCTTATTTCTCGATGCCCATTTCTAAAATTTGAAAGTTTGAAAAAAAAAATAGACAATCTTAATGCTTGAACCATTTAGAATCTTTCTTTTTTGTTCTTCTTAACAAAATATTTATTATTCAAAATATCTTTTGAAAAAAATATAAATAGGAGCAAAAAGTTTTAGAAAACAAAGATCATTCCTTCCTATATTCTTTTGCACTAATAAATTTCATTCTCGTAAAAGATAATATTATATAAAAATCACTACAAGAAAAATTACTTTTAGTGATATAAATATTTGTCACAAAAATATATAAATTTCTCACTAATAATATCTTGTGACAATAATTAAGTTGTCACTATAAGTTTTGACATTATTGCACTTGTGACAATGTTTTTAATTGTCACTAATACTAATCTATGTTGTGACAAAAATGATTTTTACTAGTAATTGTGACAAAAATATAATAATATTGAAATTAAGCTTTATTGTAACAATAATAATTGTCACTAGTAATTCCATTGATAATGACAAGAATCCAACACACACAAGGTAACACTGAAAAATTAATAGTCATCAGTATTTAATAGTAGTAGTATTTAACTATCACTATTGTATTCAATTCATTATTATATTTGTGACAATATTTTAAAATCTCATTACAATTTCAAATATTCTACGATAATTATTAATTTTTTTATAATAAATATTTTATCATTATCATTATAAATCATGTTTGTGTAATTATTACATCCCTTCCATGCCATAATAAATAAACAAATTATTTTAAAATATTAAAATAAATATCAATTAAAATAAAGAAACGTCAAATATGAAATATAAAATATACATTACATTATAAATGGTACAAAAAAATATATTAAATGACTCCAAACATGATATCCATTGTACCTACATCTACTTCAAAATATTTAAATGAAATAAGAATTTAAAAACTAACAATAAATAGTGATATCTTCAAAGATTTTGATTCTACAAAAATGAAATAATTAATATCTAGAAATGTAAAGATGTAATTATATACATATTTATGATAAATTTTAAATTAAAACAACTTACTTTATTGAATGGAATACTCAAAGGGTTAAACACTCCACTCAATGATAAGCCTCCCAACAAAGTAGTCATTTATGGCTTTATCTCCACTTCAATTTCTTGTTTCATTTTGTCTCGTTGGCTGTTCATAATAAGTTGTTGAAGTTAAAGTAACTCACGTTAAGATTGTAATTCCCCTTGAAATTGCATATTAGTCTCTTCTTGCTTTTGTATAATGCTACTTAACTTGAGAACTTCTAGCTCTAAATCATGTGCTCTCTTCTGTGCATTATAAACTTGACTTTGAAATAATTGTTTCTCCACATTCCTTTTTGTTGTTGATATATTACCTATACCTTGGGAATGACTTGGTTTTGTTCCTAGCACAAATTCAAAATGTTTTTCCATTGGGATAGGTGCCTTTTCAATTTCTTTACCATACACTTCACCCACATTCTTCAAATTATCCTAGAAAATGTTTACAAAATAATTAACATTATAAGTGTCATAACATTAACATAAAATTGTTATGAATATTAGTAAAGAAAATAAATAGAGAGCCAAATAATAAAGAAAATTAAATGCAGTCACATCATAAAAGAGTTATGCATAATGCTACTACTTAATTTTAATATATTTACTTAGTTTCCAATTAGGAAGATTTTATCTATTAAAATAAAACTAAAAAAAATTAAATCCATTCAATATATGTTAAAATAAGATACTCTTGATCATTCTCTTCACCTCTTTCTTTTCCCTTCTCGTTGTTTATATTTTGGGTTAAAGATTTCAAAGGATAAGCTAAACATGGTAATCCCAAAGTCTCTCATCTTGCTTTATTGTCGGTAATTCTTTTTAGTCTTTCTTCTTTGTACTTAGACATATTTTCCTGTCACTTAAATAAAACTAAAAAATATTTAAAATTTATATATTACCATTCAAACTAATATTAGCCATGTGCCCCGGAACTAATAACAATAGGCAAAAATATCTCAGGCAAACATGCAGGTTTTATCAAGAGGATAAAATTACACTAGCTACTAATTAAGTCTTAGCACTTTGGGTGCGACCTCATTGATTTTACAACAACTTCTTTTCACTATATTTGTTGATTATAACATATCTCTTGGTTAGAGAAGGTAGGTAAGTATTTGTACTTGTGTTGTTCATTTTATTAAGGATTGTAAAATATTTTGAGCTTCTACTTAGCTGTGTGATTTGATCTAACGAAGCAAGTAATTCAAAATAAAATAAACCATGCCACATTGAGTTGTCAAATGTTATTACTGTGAAAACAATCAATAAATAGATGACTAAATAAAGCATAGATTAGGGTCATGCTCAATTTCAAAGATATACACAAAGTTTGAATCGTACATAAAAGTTTGGTGGACGATAATGATTATATTATCCACTCACTCATGACCCTTTTTGTATAATTAATTGATGGGAAATTGCAAGTTGAAACCATGATAAAGTACACACCTTTGATAGCTTAGGTTCTCTCACGCAAAATGTTTTATTAACAAATTCAAAACAATTGCTAAATTTAATTGATAGTACTTTCAAAATTTATTAAGCATAATCACACGTTATATGAAAAAGAGGCCATAGTGGTGTCGAGAGAAAGAAAACTCGGTAAAAGCTAAGAAATGAGTTGTGAAAGGAAACTGAAACTGTATTATTTAATATGATGATTAAAGAAGAATACATCAAGAGTATATATACAAAGAGGAGAGGTAGGTGGAAGATCCTGATTTCAAATCATAAAAAGAGTTTCAAAGAAGCATAAAGGCAAGCACGTGGTGTGCATAAGATCCTAAATGAAGCGCTTAAGCGAGAGCGTAGAAAAACTGAGCCAAAAATGCAAAACACATCAAAAACCATATATAAGTAATTTTATCAAAATTTGAAAATATATATATATATATATATATATATATATATATATATATATATATATATATATATATAAAAATATATTATAATAAAAA
>Ga0214542_1002139_pt1 | contig 40928 bp, 20 predicted proteins | sample CNSS1metaG_FD_160096 | JGI IMG/M metagenome (GOLD analysis project Ga0214542, IMG submission 160096) | Root nodule microbial communities from cowpea collected in UCLA plant growth center, Los Angeles, California, USA - CNSS1 | ecosystem: Host-associated > Plants > Roots > Nodule | place: USA... | reverse complement strand
TGAAGAAAATTATAAAAAAAAAAAATAAAAAAAAAAAAAAAGGAATAGGGAGTAATAAAAAATAAACATTTTAACCAAAACTTGTAAAGAAATGTAAATATGACCTTAGAATTGAATGCTTTAAAGGAAATGAAAATGGAAGAATGAGAGAAAAAAATACATAGCAATACAAATGTTAGTGGAGTGTTGTTTGAAAAGATTCCAGGAAACACCTGCAATGCTAGAGCTTTTCCCCTCCTGACAGTTGCATCCTGTGTAAGATCAGGTCCCCATTTTGATTTCCTCTCAGTTTGTTTTGAACTTTCTTCATTGATGGCTCCAGTGACCCCGTGTTTTTTAGCCCCTCGGAAAATAGGGACCAGTGACCCCGACAATTTGTTTTTAGGGATGACAAACCCTGATTTGGCAGCAAATATAGACAGCTTTTGGCCACTAGTGGTTGTTACTGATGAAGTTCCAGACATTTTATGAGGTTCAGGAGCAGAAGTTGAATCAATCTCTGCACTCATTCTCTTATCCAGTCACGTTGCAGACACACGGCTAACGTGATATAACTTCCGACGAGAAGATCGGAGTCAATCTGCAAATAACACATTATTTTGTGAACAGCCATCAGTACATAAAGAACTAATTCCATTTTATAACTTAATTTGCGATAGAGTCAGATGAGCACTCATCCTATTGAATTTCTCACAGCTTGATTTTCAGTTACAATTTTGTGAATTGAGTTACCTAGGCGCGTGTAGAACTAGATTCCTCCACTTTCTTACTAAAATGTCTAGGGTAGCATGACTGTAATTCCGTTTTGGCCTTCAGCAGTTACATAAATTAAATTAAGAACAAAAGGTACGAGAATGCAGATTGCAGCATAAATTGCAACGAAGCGAAAGGAACTAAGAGGAACAGTGAGAATTAACATAGTGAGAGAGAGAGAGAGAAAGAGCAACAGCAATGCACACAGCAATAGAAAAACGAATGGAACCTGTGGATGTGGGATGAATCTGAAATCAGAATTGAATTGCCTTTGCCACACTCCTCATAGTCGCGTCATAACATAGAGATAACTCATTCCTTCTTCTTTTTTCCTTTCTTCCAATCTCGAGTTGAAGCGCTTTATTTATTTATTATTACAAAGAAAATCGAAACAATTGATCTGCAAAACCCTTTCCCTCTCCTCCGCGTTCCTCCACCACCACTACCACTACCCTTATTTAATATATTCAAATCCTTGCATTATTATCCCCCAGTTATAAAAAAGTTTACATCTTTATATATAACAAATATATCTATTAATTTCTTTTTACGTATTTATAAATTCTTCTTTAACCTTACAGTTTTTGTGTAAAAATATGCATAACAATGTACCAGCATTGTCTCACAGTTATAGATTAACCTATAGTTTGTAATAAAAATATTAAAGATATACCTATAGTTCAAAATTCGAATAATAACAAATTTTAATGTAAACCTACAATTTTAAGGTTCGTGAAAAGAGGAATCACATTAAAAATATATGTTTTATTAACTAATGATTATAAGTATCAATTGTTAGTCTTTTTAATATGATATGACTCAAATTCAAATAAATTGTATTTTTAATAAAATCAATTTGAATTAAACTAAATTATTTTTTTCCAAAAAAAAAATTAATCAATCAAGCTTACCCATAATTGTAATAATTGAGATAAATTATTTTAAAAGGTGAAATCTATCATTTAAAATTTGAAAGTAATTTTCATTTGAAATTTTATCATCTCATTGTCTAATAGTGATAATTCTTATTATTAACTTTAATGAATCACATTTCCATTTTTTTTTCGTTTATTCATTACTTATCAATAATTCATAACTGTTTAATAAAAAATATTTACTAATTTGATTATTTAAATATATTTACAAAATTAATATTGACCTCGGGAGAATTGTTTATGACAAGTTTCCTTACTTTGTATATATTAATATTTTGTATAAATGTTTAAAAATAAAATAATCCAAAAAAAAACTATCTGAAAATATTAACAACCAATTAAAATTGATTTTTTTTTTAATTTGCGTGTAAAGAACAATTTGGTTTGGTTATCAAATTAAAAGATACATTAGACATTTACTTAAATTCACATTCATTTAAGTTTGTATTTCGTCTAAATTCACATTTAGAAATGAAGGATTCTCGGATCAATAATTGTGACTTTATTTTAAGAAAAAAAATGTAAAGTTATTTGATGACTATTTTTGGTCTATTCATATTTAATTGTCGATTGATCATTTTTGTAAAATGCGACAAAGGATGAATAACGCACCTTGAGCTTGCTCGATCTCTTATAAGGTTTATTGTATGAGTCACTATTAAAAATATTTACTTCATATATTTTTTATTTAAATTCGTTTTTAGAAAATATTTATGTTTTTTAAAATATTTTTCAATTTTATAAAGTAGTTATTATTATTTTAGAATTAGGAAATCAATATTAAGATATATAAATATTTTATATTTTGTATTATGTTATAGTTTGTTAAACAAAAATGTTTCTCCATATAAGATATCTTTTATATTTATCATATTCATACATATATCTCATATTTTCATAATTCTTACAAATTTTCAACATGTATAATATTTATAAGTTTTAAAATTTCGTAAGTTTGCATGAGACAGTATAAAGTATTTTTTTATGTTTGTAATCGTACACTAATTTTATTTTTGTGTTCTGCTTAAATATATATTCTTTTGACATTTTGTAAACATACTTTTTAATAGTTAAAAAAATCTAAACAATATATGTTCATTAGATGAATTGTAATAATGTTAAAAACACATTAATTTTAAATAATTTTATGAAATCAAACGTGTTTAAAAGAATATGACAATGAAACCAAAAAGATAGATAAAAGTTGAGAAAAAACAAAATATTTATTGGTGAAGAAGAATGTTATATTGAAGTTGAATCAGGGACACTTGGGTGTTCCATTTTTGGTTTTCCAATTGTTATAACATGGACATTCTTCCTTGTTACCGTAGGTTCCAGATGGAACACATAAACATTTATCACAACACAAGTTACAGTAATAGAGACACGCCTTCTTAACCCGGGTCGCAGAACAACGATAGTCGCATTTTGCTGGACATTCTGAAATCATTCATGTAACACATCTCAATTCATAGTATTAAATTAAAATATTGATTTATTATCTTTCAAAAACTTCACAAAAACAAAATACCTTCTGGTGTAAGAGATCCTTCGCCACCACCCTGTACATGCATAAAGAGAACAAAATTGTAAGCAAAACTTTCATACGTTATACCAACAATCTTAAAACACCTAACAATATAGGTATAGAAAGAAATATAAAAAACATGACTCACATAAGTGAGTTGAGTAACAAAAGCCACGACAAAAAGAAGAAGAAAGGCACACACAAATTTAGTCATTAAGCTTGATCAAGAGTTATTTCTTAGAAACTAAACAAATTTCAAGTGAGTTAAAAGCTATGAAAGTGGAAGAGTTATATAGACAAAGACTCTCTCTAATTCATTTTGATATTGATATTTTTTGTGCGTTTTTTTTATTAATTATGATTTTTGTCTCTATCATATTCACATTAATATATTTTTGTCACATCTTTTAAGTCAAATTAATAAATAATTAAGTAAATATTTAATGCTTTACCTTTTTTTATTAAGAGTATACCTATTTATTTTGTGTCCTATTTACAACTTTTAATCTAAGTCAATGATCTTATAACGCAAACACCTAAATTAATATTTTATTTAGTTGCTCGTATAAATACATGTTTTCAAGATAATATTTTTTTTAAAGATCTAATATTTTTAATTTTTCTCATATGTTAATATCATTGAAAAATACTATAATATTCTAAGTCTTCAATGATGTTGTTTACTATTCTACGGTATATATATATATATATATATATATATATATATTAAATCATCTTCATTGCAAAAAGTCATATGATCATATGCTATCATAAATTATAGATCCCATTACGTGATATTAAAGTAATTTTTATAATATCATTTATAAGATCTCACTGTAAAATTTTATATCGGAAAATTTTAGAAAATAATTAATCCATAATGATGATTTGTTATTGGTTACACTAATTAATATATATATATATATATATATATATATATATATATATATATATATTAGTAAAAATATGTGTTATGTATACTTTGTTCACATTTTTTTATGATAGCAACAAATAATAAAATTATTATTATAATTGCAAAAGTAAATGTTATGTGAAGACTTGAATACTCTAAATTAGACAATAAATAAATAATTAATAATCTAATTTAAAGATAACATTGCTTTAAACCAAAAAATATCAAAATTAGAGAATAAATAAATAATTAATAATGTAATTAAAAGATAACATTGCTCTAAACTAGAAAATATCAACTCCTAAGTCTTTGAATTGCATAGTCTCCGGCGCTTTACATCACATGTCTCTAAATCCAACATATTGTAACTATAAAAAAGTATAATAACTATAATATACAAATTCTTAAATCATAAAAAACTCTTAATAAAATAAAAACCTTCTAAGAGGCTTGGGCCTGATTTATAGGTCCAATAACTTTCTTATATGTTCAAAACTCTCCGATAAATCCAAAGTATCATTATCCAATGTAGATATTTTAAGATCATCTTCATTGCAAAAAGTAAAGTGATATCTTAGATTATAAATCCCATTATGTGGTATCATATTTAAGATTTCATTGTAACTTATATAATATCATTTATAAGATTTCATTGTAATTTTTTATTCCAAAGAATCTTAGAAAAATATTAATTCATACACTCAAATTCCAAAATAGTGACCAATAATTTATATATTTATTTACAAAACAAAAAAGTAATTTGTTACTAAAATATTTACTTTTATGAATAAAAATTATAATTGACTATTAAATGATATGATAAGAATAATAACCATTGATTTCATTGTATTTATCTGCATTTTTTTTATATTTTTGAGGTCCTATAAATTTCAATATTTGAAAAAAAGACAAAAAACGTTTTTCATCTTATTACTTTTATATAGGTTAGTAAGTCAACTTACCAATTCGTGGTAGATTAAATTCAATTGTAAATTTTTTGATTCATTAAAAAGTAAATCGGGTTGAACTCACTAATTTTTAATATAATCCGTATAAATTGTATTGACTCACTTTAATCTTCCTACGACCAATTAATGTAGCACGATCCATTATTGTTACGTTCACAATTTTGATATGTTAATTTAATTCTTTTTACAATGTCAATAGATTAGTCTATTATGAAAAATAATAAAAATAAAATTGTAAAATTTAAAAAAATAAAAAATAAATAAGATGTATCAAATATAAATCTATCGTATATAATTATGGTGTACCCTTATATAAAATGTCAACTTTATGAATAAAAAAAATCGTATGAAATATTTTGAAAAATTAAGGGTGTTAAATATTTTCTAAGAAAAAAAATTAACCAGGAAGTCACACAAATTACATGGTGGTCTGATTGATCAGCAAAACCATTTATAGTTCAACTTGGAATAATTAGGAGATTTATTATAAAAAGAAATAACTAAAAAAATATTAATATGAAATTGAAAAGGCATATTTTTGTGAAGTGAATGTTAATATGAAAAATCGAGCCCTCCTGTGTAAAACTGTATCGGTCCATCCCTCGCTGGTTATTTATTTCCCTCTTTCTGGTGCTTGTGTAGTGCATTTTGTGCAGTGTGCGATTGAAGTGTGTTGATCCTTTACTTCTTAAGTAGTAACGCAACGGGAATGGGAATGTTGGTGGCAGTGACTGTTACAGTTACAGTTACGGCAATGGTAATGGAGATGGTGGGAGGAGGGAGTTGGTGCGTGGCAAAGATTGGAGTGAGCGAGGAAGTACTGCAGAGAGCATTGGACTCTGCATGTGGAGGAGATGGCGGAGCCGATTGCGCTCCCATTCAGCCCAACGGCCTTTGCTTCTCTCCCAACACCCTTCAAGCTCACGCTTCCTACGCCTTCAACAGCTTTTACCAGCGAAACGGAAGAGCTTCTAACGCCTGCCTCTTCGAGGGCGCCTCCACCATCGCCCAAACAGATCCCAGTGCGTGCTCGCTCTTCTTCACTATTCCATGCCGTTTGTAAAGTTCTTTTCCGATTTCTCACTCGCTGTTTATGTTTACACAGGCTATGGATCTTGCGTCTACCCGTCCTCCTCCGCAATCGCAACTCCAACCGCCAGGTATGTCATCTTAATTAATCCTTAATTAAGTAATTAGTCACATTGACAAACTAACTAGCTTAATTAATCAAGAGTAATAAATAATTATGGATAAGATTGAAAGTGAAAATTGGATGATGGTGGGAAAGAAGCGGGAATGGTCTGAATTCACGTGCAGGCGGGGAGAGAGTGTGTGAGAACCGAGACGCATGCGTGACTGAGGTGAGGTCAGATGTCTCTGTGACTGTACGTTGTGTTCTCTCGTGCTTCTCAACTAATTTGTCTCATTTATTCCACGCAATCCAACGGTTCATTTTCATCTTCTTCCAGCAAATACAGTGATCAGGGGCGTAGCCAAAAAACCCTCCAATTAAAAATTAATCTCTTAATTCAATCTCCGTATCAGTATCATGCATTTTGTTCAAAATAAATGGGTGAGAGTTATCTTTCTGTTTAATTTTTTTATCTAATTATTTATAATAAATACAGAATAATTTGGTATTAAATAATATAAAATCGATTTGAATTTGGCTAAATTTTTTGCTTCAATAATATTTTAAAAACTTAGCGTCAATTTAATTATCTAAGCAGACATCCTTAATGTGTATATAAAGCTGTCTATAAGTTTTGATACAAGTTAATGAGTTGTTACTCGTTGACTCATTAACATATAATAAAGAATCATACAGATATTTTTTATTATGTTAGACTTTAGGTTGGATTCAGTGTTAAATAATAATAGTATTTTGTTAGTTTGGTTTATATTTAAAGTTTAATATTATTTTGAATTGTGTTGAAATTTATTTAAATTTTAGTTAAAATTATAATTTAGTTTTTTATGTGACAAAAAAAATATTTTTTTAATTAGTTGAATCAGTGAACACACTTGTTTAACCCATCGATTTATGATGGATCGAGTTAAATTTGAATTTTTTTGACTTACAAACAAGGGAATCGGTTCACTGAGTGTGTATCATTGATGTACCAGATAATTATCTGTCTTGACAACAGTTCTGTGTATAGAATGTCGTATGTCTAGAAAGTGAATCCATACAACACATTGCCGTTGCCTTTTTTAGAAAGCTATTTTTAAGAAAAAAAAAAACCAAAACGATGGCAATGCGCCTCTTAAACTGAAATTTTTTTATATAAGTAACTTTTGAAGAAAATAAATTTTATTTGTAAAATGAAAAAATATAAGTTACTATCAATAATAAATTTATTAGTATATTAGCCTTAATAAAATATTTGTTTTAGTTTAATTAATTATTTTTATTAACTTATGCAAGTATACATGTGTGTAGTCACATTGATGACCTGTTAATAATAATTTTTTTATGATAAAAAGAAATGGACCCAAATACATTTAAAGGTGAAACTGCAGGGAGGGCTCTTTCTTTTACACCCCAAACCTCATAGTTTCTTCTACGCTTCCATGGGTAATGAAAAATGTCATAAGTATCACTGTATAGGTTTTATTAGGAAAACTCTTGAATTGGAGAGTTTTCAAGAGAAAATAGTGCGAGCTGCATATCTTTTTTCTTGAAATTGAAAAGAGAGGTGATTATTTAACGCATGTGATTATTTGATGTAGAATGCTTCATAATTGCTTACTCACTCGATTTCATATCTTATAATTAATAATGTCTAGTACCGCTGAAGTTACAAATACAACAGTGCCAACACCTTCCTCAACAAGAACTACTCCGATCCAAGGCGGGGATGATGCAGGAGTGAACCCTCAAATCCCTCAAAATTCTACTCCAACTTCAAACACAATACCCTCATCTTGTTTACTCTTTCTTCTCGCTCTGTTCCTAGGAGACACTTTTTTTGTAGTGTAGTGGTGCAACTACATATATATTGTGTTAGTCATATCCATTGTTTTCATTTTCATGTGGGAAGTTAGAAGACCCAGTCTTGTATTGAGATTGAATATATCATTTCTAGAGCTTTAATTTAAGTCAATCGCCCATTTTGGTGGCTGCCGTGGGCATACTTTGTTTCTCAGACAATCATTACCGTTTAAACGTGCTTTCTTAGGATGACTCCTTACTTGTTAGATAACAAATCGAGAGTAAAGCATTTCAAGGGTTACTTGTCTTAAAGAAGGATTGAACATCGTAAATCAATACATTACGTCATGTAGCTGGTTTGAACGGTGGGCAGTTTTGAGGTTGCCTAACAATGTAAATCTCATCTCCAGCACTACCATAAAAGTCTTGATTGCGATGCCAGATCCACAGTGCATGGGTTTCATTTTTCACCTGCATATATGGACGTTACAAGTTAGTTTGAAGCCCTACTCAATTCATGTTTTCTGTTGGCATGTTGCTCTAATATGAATGCAATAACTATTGAACTTATAGCAGGAAGGAATCAACACTGTTTTAACAATTTTCAAATCGATAAAAAAAGTGTGAAGAGCAGTGAAAGAAATATGAGGGTATACCTCCAAAATGCCATGACCAAAGCTACTTTCTCTGAAAGCGCTGTAATCAGGCTGTCGATCCCAGCAGAAGTTACCTGCAGCTGGGCCGGATGTAAAATTAAAGGCGCAGAAGCCACCCATAAAGGGATCTGGTGTAGTTGATGGTTCTGGACACTCTCCAGGTTCATCAGCATGTTTGATCGCCATCTTTTCCCTGTTACCACCATCACCAACAGTGATATAAACAGGACCACAAGGATCCAATGTGTAGTTGTATACCCGGTTTGATCTCTCATACGCATGAACCTGTCAAGAATTTTGCAAGCACAGGCCATAACTTAACAAAAATGCAATTGTTTATGCGTTTATTAAACTTCACCTCTTAATTTATCCATATGGTACGACAATGATAGGCCAAGCAACAAGTATCCTTTCACGCAAAGTTCTTAATTTAGCAATGTTTATTTCATCCGTAGAGGTCAGGAATAAAAATACACTTACATGTCCATTGAAGACAATGTCAACGCCATATTTATATAGCAAGTCTTCCATCTCTACCCTCATGCACTCTGCTTCTCTATAATGTGCCTTGTAGGTGCTGTACCAAGGTGCATGCCATGTAGCTACCAACCACGGAGTTACTTCCCTGTCAACAGAAGCCAAGTCCCTCTCCAGCCACATGTACTGGTCCCCTGCAATAACAGAGCGGATGACACGAATGCAAGTAAACAGCAATGCTTTGTGAAGTCAAAACCATGCTAGTAACACGAAGAATGCGGATCATGTGGAAGATAGTACAGGAAAAGGATGAAGCAAGAGTTTACCTGATTTGTCATACAATGCGTAGGAGCCGAGCATTATAAAATGTATCCCTCCTGCATTGAAAGAATAATATAAAGTGGATGATGATCCACTCTCTTCTGATGGGAAAGCAAATCGAGAACTATAAGCAACAAATGTCTGGTTTTCAGCTTGTAGTTCTATGTCATGATTCCCTTCTATTACCATTATAGGGACACTGGAAATCAGAGGCTGCATGTACCTGAATGAACAAGGAAGTTGAGTTGTAACGAAAATGAAGATAAGGTAGTTCAAGTGGAAGACAAGAAGAATGATGAGAAAGAAGTTGGTAAAGAAGAAAGTGAATGTGACCTTCCCCAGTAATCCCAACGAGGTTGATAGGTTTCATGGATGGGAGTGTCAGGAAAGGCGGAAGAATAGCTGTCTGCCCCAGTACCATTAGTTAGATATAGATTGGCATAAGTAACATCTCCAACCAACAAAATAAGATCGGGATGGTTACTGATAATGTGGTCAACAGTGGATGTGGTATTGTATGTAAGACCCAAGTCTCCAACCACTGCTATTCTGTTAGGGTAGCTCTTGGGGCTAGAAACTGGCATAGTCCTGAAGTAATGAACATCACTCATTGCTGACAAAGAAGGATCTCCGCATTGATATTGATAGAGTGTGTTGGGTCTCAGACCTGCAGAAAATACAACGCAATCCTAAACTCTTCATTTCATTCATTTAGAAGGGAAGCTTGCAGAAGCTGTTGTACCTGTGAGACGAACGTGATGTATGATTCCAGAGGTATAGTTCTGAAGGCCTTCAAAAGGATAAAGTTGACTGTAAACGAGGGAATAACCCGTAGCTCGGTGACTCATGGACCTTCGGAACCTTCCATATCGAACTAAGCTCGCAACACTTTTAGGATCTAAGGGTTCTATGTTGTCCCCAATTTGGAATTCCCCTGACAACAAAGTTTTTGTTAATAGGAGAGAGTGAGTGTGGTTGGTGTAGCAACAAGGGGGAATTGCAGGGCACAATTGTTGTATACAATAAAAGGAAGAGAAAAACATAATTGAAATAAAAATAGAAGGGTCACCGTAAGGAAGGGAGGAAAAAAACAAGAAAAGTAACAGCTGGATTGATATGAATTCATTGGGGAGTGGTACCTGTAATCCAAGAGATGGAAACAGAGTGATGAGAAGAGGAGAGGGAGAGAGATATTTGTTGTGGTTGGAAGCCTTGAGCGGTTGTTTGAAGCAGAGGATCGGTGTGTGGCAAATCCATGGCGTTTCCTCGGAAGGTCTGGTCAAGAGGAACGGTGACAGGCTTGAAGGGTCCATCCAGAGTGCTTGGGATGGGAACTTCATAGTCACCATTGTCAGCATCAACAATCACTGAACTTAGTGAGAAGTACAACACTGACAAACACAATCTCACCCAACAACCCATTTCAGTACTCATGTAAGTGCAATCTCACTACATGTACAATGCTTTAATAAATACTCAGAAAAACAACGCTCCCACTTAAACATTTCACGCCGCCTTGTGTAGGAACACAACACTTCTATGTATTGCCCGTTACAAGATAGGGAACGTTTTTAATGCACCAAATAAACTACTTTTCTTAATTTAATTAATTTAGTTCTCTTTTTGTTCTTCTAAAACTTCTAAAGTTTGAATCAATGTTCCTTACGAAGAAAAAAAAAAGTTCAGCTTTCATGCACATATACACTTTTATTTCATTCTATCAAAATATCAATGTAATATTCACACAAGTAGATTCTTACAAAAGAAGGCAGATATACAATAATATTAGAAGAAGAAAAAAATATTAAAAAAATATTTTATTATTCATTTATTTTGGTGATAAAATCTAAAATTTAATTTTTTAGTCATTTTACATTATTAATTTATTTTTTATTTATATTTATTTTATTATCAAAATATGAAAAAAAAATATGAAGTCTATATATCATTATATAAAAGAGACTCTTTCTTTTTGTGCACATTTTTCTTTTTTAATTTTATTTTTTATAGGTAATATTTTTTTAACTAAAATAACTATTTTGCTAATTAATTATTTTCGTAAACTAAAATAATTTTATAATAAAAAATTACTTACAAAATAAATTAAAAAAATTAAAAAAATTATTCATTATTTTTTTATTTTTGTTGTCATATAAAAAAAGTAATACACATAGCTCGTGTATTTTCATCAGTTATTAATAATGAGAATCTTACTATTATTACTTTTATAAATAATATATATTTTTCATGGAAATTTTGTGACAGGGGTGACAAAAAAGTTATTTCAATTTATTTTGATTAGACTCGGTGTTGACCAAAAAAAGTGTCATTATTATAAATAAACTTAATTTTGTTTAGTCATTTTACATTGTTAATTTATTTTTTTGTTTATATTTATTTTGTTATTAAATATGAAAAAAATAAAGTCTACATTTGTTATCTAACTAAAAATATATAAAATATAATTTGGTTCTTATTTGTTATTTTACTATATGTATTTTAACAAAAAAGTTAACCCAACTTATCTAATTTGAACAAACCAACCCAATTTTTGGCTAGAACCCACATTATCTATTGGATGTCAGAACTTGAATGATATTGACTCAGCTTGAATTAGCATTACATGACCCAAGCCTGACCCAATAACGATTTAATGTGATCCAACTCAACTTGATCCAATGACGATTTGACTGAACTCAATTCAATGTGGATACTACTTGACTCAATTAATGATCCATTCGACTAGATTTAATTCAATTTAGCTATAAATAAGCCAAATTGACTCAATTTTATGTGATTCCAACTAGACTCAGCCCAACATTAGCTTGAGCATTTCAAATCTGACGTAATCTACTTGGTTTAACATGAACACAACTTTACTTTTTTCAAAGTGGATCTGACTCGACTAGCCTAAAGGTGGATTCAACTCAATTGAATCCGACCTAACTCGATTCAACCTAAAATAAGTCTCAAATTTACTTGATAATTGATTTTTTGTTCGTAATTAAAAATTATAATCATCATGTTTAGTGTAAAACTTGCATGATGATATTTTTTCATAGTTGAGTCTTAGATTCACTTGATATCTGCAATTTTAATCAAATCAAAGTTTTTCTAAATAGTTTTTTTTTAAAAGAAGTACATAACTCATCTTAGACCAAGATATGTAGGTGTAATGTTTGTCGGTTTTATTTGATTTTTGAAAAAAAATAAATATTTGAAAATTTTATTATTTCTATTATTTTTTCACACTGAATTAAAGGAGATTGTACACTGGAGTGTCAATACCTTCTTCACATGTGATCGACACCCAAATTTAAAGTAATTTTCGAGAGTATTTGTTTTTGATTTTAGATTTTCCATAATTTTTCTTAGCACGTTCTTTTTAAAATTTATTATTTTTTAAAATTGATTAATTTTGATTGCCGTTTCAAGGCTGCAATAGCATCAAGTTGTTCAAAACATTCTCCAGGTGGTAGCTTTACTGAAACTGAGGACCCAGATTTTTCACAGCAAAACTGAATTCTTTTAACGGAAAAGACATTGCTTTCAAACAAGATCTTGAATTACTTAAGTTTGTGTTGTTAGAACGGACTTTAGGGGGTTTGAACAATTTGCTAGTTAAATGATCTTGTTGTCTCCTATTAAATATGAAGGAAGTAAATAACTTGTAGGCGTTTTTGTTTAAAACAAACTCTTATCATAGTAAATTGTACAAATGACTTTAATGCAATGAAGTAAAGAATTTTTATGATAATTACAAAGGATTTTTCATTAAAATGTATAGCATGGAATATTTGGTGTTATTTTAATTATGTGTAGGTTACCAATTAAATAAGTTATTAAGAATTGAGATTATAAGTGTGGAATTTGGTGAATAATTTGTAGTTAATAATAGCTATGTTTGGGAGCGTTGATGAAGTGTTTTAATCCAAAAGGCGATTTAGAAGAAAATGGAGAAATTGTTACAGTAAGGCATGAAGAGAATTGGCATTTGGTGTAGAGGTAGAGGGTGTCAAATTGGGGAGGTGTTGTGTTTGTGTTATGTGGTGGCGTAGTGTAGCGGGGCCATGTGTATAGATAGAATACAAGGAGAGAAGAGCAGAGGAAGAGGTGTAAATGCAAAATTGCGAATGCATGCCTCAATGTTGGATGCTGTTGAGTTCAATATTTTCTCCTCCAATTCCAAATTCCAATTCCAATTCCAATCTCAATTTCAATTTCTTCTTATGCAGTGTAAGCAAATCTAATCTATTTTAGTCCTCTTCCTGAGCGAAAAAACCCTAGATAGAAAGTAAAACACGGACAATGATGAAGAAGAAGAAACAGGTACCGGAGTGGATGAACAGTTCTCTGTGGTCCTCCCCCTCTGACCACCACCGCTTTAGTCCGCCCTCTCCTCCTCCTCCGCCTCCGCCTCCTCCTCCTCCGCCTCCCCCCGTCTCTGTCAGAGAAGATCCTCCAACTAATCACAATGCCTCTCCTTCTTCTTCGTCCGTCGACTCTTCCGCTTCTGCATCCTCTGCCGCCGATGACATCTCCTCTCAGACTCAGCTGTTGACCGAGGTTAGCTTTCCCAATCATTTATCCATGGACTAATTGTTTGTTTTAGGTTTGTTTGGTTGCTAAGTTAGTTTGTGATTAGTTATCTAGGAAGATGATAGACATGCGCGAGTTGAGGAGAGTCGCTTCTCAAGGTATTCCTCGTGCTGCCGCCCCTGCTTTACGCCCTACGCTCTGGAAGGTACCTACCCTCTACGAATTTAATGTCATTTCACACACACAGACACAATCGCAATCACAATTTATGTTGTTTTTCAATCTTCCCAGCTTTTGCTTGGATATCTTCCGTCCGATCGTGCCCTTTGGTCCTCTGAATTAACCAAGAAGAGGTCCCAGTACAGACATTTCAAAGACGACCTCCTCATGAATCCTGTAAGTTCGTTACTTACATCAATTATTTCATTTTATAGAGTCCCAACCACACTTCTGAATGTTTCTGTGCCTAGTCAGTCAGAAATCACGAGGAGGATCTACAACTCTGCTGCTCATGACATCGATGATGCAAAATCTGAGACTCGTATCTTGCTTTCTAGATCACAAATCACTCATGAGGATCACCCTTTGAGTCTAGGCAAGACCAGCATATGGAATCAATTCTTCCAGGTACTAATCTAATATCTATGCAATCTTTTCTCCCTAAATCTAAATATACATCTTATTTACACATAAATATCACCTACTTTACGGTTAAGAAATTACAAAGCCATTTACTGAAATTCTTCCCGTTACTTTCTACACTTAGAGTTACAGTAATCTCAATTGCATGCTAAGTTTCTTGCTTGCTTCTATATGTATATACAATCTGACAGTCATACCTTATCTGTGCAACCATTACCACTGTGTCTGTGGGGGGAATTAGTTTAACACAGCGCAACACTGCTAATGATCTTTCTGTTATCAATATTTTAATCTTTTATGAACTTCTATGCTACTTCCTGTGTCATGACTACTATTACTCAAAACTTAATATAATCTCCTGTACTCCTCTTTTTCTTTTTTCATTTTCCTAGGACACAGAGCTCATAGAGCAGATTGATCGTGATGTAAAACGTACTCATCCGGATATACACTTCTTCTCCGGTGATTCTCAATTGGCAAAATCTAATCAGGTTGTTCCTCTATTTATTTTGAAATTCATATAGACAAATTCAGTAACTCAATCCTTTTTCTTGACTTTCAACTTTTGGGGAATTTTCAGGATGCTTTAAAGAGCATATTAATTATTTTTGCAAAGTTGAACCCAGGTATAAGATATGTTCAAGGGATGAATGAAGTATTGGCCCCTCTCTTCTATGTGTTCAAAAATGACCCCGATGAGGAAAATGCTGTGAGTACATCCTGGCAAACTTAGAAAATGTAGAAATGCTTACTTAGGGAATTGGGACAATAAATATTACCATCTGTACAATGTTTCCTTGTACATAAAACAAAATGAGAAAAGGTGAAATAATTGATATAGCTTTTGGGATTTCTATGTGTAAGGCTATTAATTTTCATGTTTTTCTTATATGTAGAGAAGGAAATAAATATGATGACAGACTTGGTAATTCGGGTTTGGATTCCAGGGTAGAGTTTGCTTGGTATGGTAGGTTGCCCACTTGTTTTACTTAGGACTTTTAGGAACCGGTATGGGCTATCAGGTTTTCCTGATTGCTGCATGGGTTTGGTGTTGACCCCAATGGTTGGTTGTAATATTTTGTATCTTTTCTTTTTCTCTTTAATGCATGTTGCTCTTGAAGCACATGATTGTTGAAGCTTTGGAGTGCCAATGTATTTCAAAGCTTCAGAATGATGATTTCTTGAGTGAAACCTTTTTATAAAAAAATTATGGCCATGGGGATGTTGATAAGAGGTTTTTGTTTCCTAAAAGTTGCTCAGATAGCAGTGATTGATTAATGTAGTTTTATTTTACTCGTGATTTTGAATTTTCCCAGCTGTTTCAAATAACTAAATGCAGGCCTTTGCTGAAGCAGACACATTCTTTTGTTTTGTTGAGCTATTGAGTGGGTTCCAAGATAATTTTTGTCAACAACTTGATAATAGTATTGTTGGAATCCGTTCCACTATTACAAGATTGTCCCAGCTTTTAAAAGAACACGATGAAGAACTGTGGCGTCATCTTGAGGTCACTACTGAGGTAAGAGGCCATTTAAGTACGTGCTCTATCTAAAAGTAAAACTCTTTTAACAATTTGAGAACAGAAGGGTTATATGGGGGAGAAATTTTCCTTAGAACAATGGTGGCCAACTCATTTTGTTTGGCAAATGCATACAAGGGCGAGGAATGAAGACATTGTCCTATCATCTCTTCTCTGTTTTATTAAATTTGTTCTAAAAAGATTTTCATTTCTCCAATATTTTATTCGTAAAATAAATAATAAATAATAAAAGCTCTAGTAAGTGGTTCCTACCTGCTTCATTGATTCAGTGAAGCGTTCTATGTTGCACCTGTCCTTTTTGGACCTTTTTTTTCTTCTGTTTGACTGTTTTTGTGTTCATCTACTAGTTAAGTGTCACTTTTTGTCTTTAATTAATTAGTCGGTACAATGTTTTTAGTTTCAATTTGTCAGATGATTCAAGTACGTGTTTGATTTGGTTATTGAGCTGTTGATCAGAAAAATGACAAATCCCACATTTAAAATTTCAGGTCAATCCCCAATTCTATGCATTTAGGTGGATTACTCTCCTCTTGACTCAGGAATTTAATTTTTCTGACATCCTCCATATTTGGGACGTCATTTTAAGTGATCCAGAGGGTCCACAGGTACAGTTTTGCTCCTATTTTCCTTATACTATATTGGCTTCCCTAAACTTTTCCTTCAATAAAATTAATGGACTGATATTTAACCTCATGGTCCGCCACACTTATCGATTCAATGGTAAGAGATGATATTGGATTTTAAGTTTAGGGTTACTTTAATAATGCTGAAAAGGATAAACAATGATAAAAAGAATCAGGAGTTAGTTTTAAGTTACCCTCCAAGCGAAGTCACATTGTTCAAGGAAAATAAAACAAAACCCCCATAAGAAGCCACAGAAACACATTTGACAGAGAAAACAGTACAAGGAAACACCGCAACTGCCCCAAAACCCTCCTAGGAAATTCCATTCACTAAAGACTGGCAACAAGAGGAGGAACTAGTTTTCTGTTTTAGGTTGTTTATCTTGTTAGCTTTTAGCTATGGTTTGTTTTGCTTGTCAGTTTTAAGTTTTGGAATTCTTAAAACCTAAAACTAGTTTTCAGTTTAATAAATTAGTTCTCAATTTATTGTAGTTTTCATTTTTCAAATTTAAACTGAAATCACGTCAGTCGCAATACTTCTCGAATCACTCTCTCCCTGACAGCAAAAGCTCTCACCATTTCATCATTCCTCAATTAGTCAACTACTCCTTATGTTTTATGAAATACATTAAGACTCGCTGCTCTTTAATGATTATTATGAATATTTCATGAAATTTGAGTTTTTTTTAGCATTATGCATGTAATTTTGTACACCTTACTATATACAAAAATTATTACTCAAATCACTCTCTCCCTGAAAGAAAAAGCTCTTTCCAATTCATCATTCCTCTCAACTAGTCAACTATTCCTTATGTTTTATCCAATACAGTAAGACTTCCGGCTCTTTATTGATTATTATGAATATTTCATGAAATTTAAGCTTTTTTAGCATTATATATGTAATTATGTACACCTTATTACATACAAAAATCATTAAATAGCAGCCATCCTTCTTTCTGCCATTTGGCTATAGCATGTTTGTGGTTGGCCACTGCCTTCCGCTATCTGCAACTGATAAACTCTCCTTCCTCACACCAACCAATGGGTATTGCATGCAATTTTAGTTTTGGATGGTAATGTCCCCAGCAAGCTGCGGCAGGCCTTCATGACGTGCTTTTGAATGTTGGTTGTCTTTTAGCCAAGCAATGCATATTTTCATGTCTCAAATTCAGCTGAGTTCTTTTTTTCTATATGACATCTGTATTCATGACAACAACAGTGTGTTTTGAAACACATTGTGCATCATCATTTTTTACACTGGATCCTGCTACCCATTACAGCCATGTTATTGCCAGCATCATAACATGTATGCTCTTATTGAGGAGTAATTTCGGTTGCGTTTGGTAAATGGATTTGATTGGCATTTGCCATCTATTGTCCAGTGGAAGGAGCTGAGATGCTACTGCCCCCGAGATATGGTATTGGAAAAGGTTTGAATGATCTGTTCTTATAATTAACAATTTGTAAATCAAAACTCATTTTTGTTTTAAAAATGTTTTAAGTGTTTCAAAATTAAGTTAAAAATTAAACTAGCTTTATTTTATTTGAATATATGTTTGGTTAAACTATTTATTTGGTCCTTATAATTTTTTTCTAATTTTAGTCCCTAAATGAGCAAACTAGAAGTTTAGTCCCTAAATAGGAAAACTAGAAGTTTTAGTCCTTATACATGTGTACATGTTAAGTTGTGCTCCCTGGTGAGAACTCTGCAGAAAACCTTTCGACTACGTACAACCTGTATACCAGTTAAGTTGCGGTCCCTGTTGAAGACTCTGCAGAAAACTTTTTGTCTTATATAAAACCGCCATGAAAACTTTCCAAAGATGATAAACTGCCAAACAAAAACTGTATGGGAACTATAACTTACTATTTTTCTTGTATAGGAACTGATTACGGCCTAAGTAAATAGTTCCACGGATGTTTTGCAATATATATTGGAAAACTAAACCGAAAACCTGCAACTATCCAGAAGATGTCCTAATTAAAAACTTATTAAGCATCATTAAGAACAGTTGTCTAAAGTATAACGCTTGCTCTATTGACCTCGACGTGCAAGTGTAATCTGCAGTTTATAGGATCTTTTCTTAAAGGAAAGATGATTAGAACAAGGTCGAAGCTACTTCGTTGTGTTTCGCTTGAGAGAACTAGGGTATGCTACAGCTTACAGGTCATGTGCTTTCCTTGATTGTAGTATTGGAACAATAAATTCCTTTTGTTTATCTTATTGTTGCATAGAACTGGTAATGGTTGGTGAGGACGTCTGAGGAGCTTGTTTTGCAAAATATCTAGTAATTATTTTTTCATTGAGTGAAAATAGAATAAGGAGGAAAATTAACTCTTGCGATACTGTGTAGGAAACACTTCTTAGAATATGCTGCGCAATGCTAATTCTCGTCCGTAGGCGCCTCCTAGCGGGTGATTTCACTTCTAACCTCAAGTTGCTGCAAAGTTATCCCTCTACAAACATTAGTCATTTGCTCCATGTGGCAAACAAGTTACGTGTACAGTCAGGCTAATGAAAGTCACCGTGATTATTTTGCTTTGTTTTTTTTCTCTAACATAGAGTTTTCGATTTTATAATTGTACATTACACTGTAATTATAAATGTTGGTTCGGAGCAGCAACGGGTATTTTTTCGTACTCTGGTTTTGTTATTTTATTTTTAGTTGTAAGTCGAGTTACTATGATCTTGGTGAAATTGGTCTCTATTTTCAGTTATTCACCTCCCGTGCACCCTCAAAAGAATAATAAATTGTTGAAGCTTTAAAACGGGTGATTAGCCCTTGTGGCTTTTAATGGTTATGGTTGTATCCCCACTCACTCGGTTGTTTACTCTCTTCTCGCAAAAAAGTTTACGATGGGTGTTAGCAGAGTCGATGAATGGAGTAGGGAATGTGAGAATTAGAGAAAACGTTTGGTTTTCATGAGCAAGTAAAGTTGGGGATTACAGAAATATAGAAGTTCTATGTATTGACTTGTAATACGTATTTTAAAAGGGAAAGAAAAATAATTTATGATGTCGTTTTATTGTTTTATTGTTCAGTCGTCGAGTCTCATTGGATAACTTCATAAATTATAGACATGCTGCAAAACTACGGCTGTCAAAAGCGTGAAAAAAATAAATAAATTTGAGCTTCACCAAGATTACGTGTTTACTTGAAGTTGATTATTTTTAGAACTTCTGATTTGTCATTACTTTTTTTACCTTTCTCTATCAGTGCCTGGATTACTGTTTCTCAAAATTCTAAGTGCATTTATACGATTTATACCATTGAAACCTATAAAATATTTTTCATGTGCTTCCGCATTGGTGTAAACCTTTTGTTCTATATCATTATTAAGGAATATTGTTTTCAGATTCATCTGATTTACTTTAAAAATAGTGAGCTATTAATGTCATGATTAGTCTTAAAGAACCTTTGGTTAAAAAAAAAATCTCCTTATATTTTTGAAAATGATATTGATATTTTGATCCATTTTTTTTACTCATTTTTAATTCATAATTCAATCATCCTTCAATTATCTATTATCCGATGATGATTAGAGTGATGGGTTAAAAATAGGTAGAAAAGAGTGAGTTAAAATATCGTTATTCTTTAGAAAATTCTAATCATGAGTTAATAATTTACCTTATACATGTCGATATTGTCGATATTCTCGATGTTAGAAAAATTCAAGTAAGTCTAAATTTAAGTCCTACGAGTAAAATTAAGAAAGTTGAACATTATAAAAGAATAAATATCCACAAAATTTATTATTTTAAAATGTTTTGGATTAAAAGTGATGTCAAAACTAATGATTTGTTTTGATGATTGGTTTATTCAATGATCAAATATAAACTCTTATATCTAAATTTATTTTGAGAGAACCTACTTATTAAAAAATTCAAACGAGTTTTAAGTTACATTATACTACAAAAATATGAAAAAACTCTAAATTCTAAATAAAATGTTTACTATTTATAAGTATTACATAAATATGATTAGATTTCTCTCACTTTACATAAAGATACATTTTGAAATTTTGGTTTTAATAATAACAAAAAATTCGTCCTTCTTAAACATCTTTCAATTAAAGAAAAAAAAATATATAATTTTCATTACACTTTGAAATTAAAATCATATTTCATTAATGAAAACATGTCTTAATTTATGAATATAGTAATATAAATTTTTTTCATAAATTAAAGTCTCAAAGAAATTAATTTTATAATCTTTATTACGAAGTTATAAAAACATAAGGTCCATTTTGAATTCCTATTAGTATTTCATCCTAATTAACAGTTAAAACATAATAAAATTTAAGTGGGTAAATTTTATTATATTATATACAAATAATTATAATTAATTTTTCAAATATGGTTATAAAATTTAATATATACTTTTCTTATTAAGTATAGGAATATTATCTAGTTGATAAAAGTTATATTAAAATTAAAGTCTTTAACAAATGAATATTTGCATTAACAATAACATCAATAAACAAATAATAATGTTCTAATAAATTTGCACATATTACATATTACATTGTTCAAAAAGAGATTGAATTTGGTCCTCATGTTCCGACCTTAGCTCAGTTGGTAGAGCGGAGGACTGTAGTTGGATGATGTCTGCAGACAATCCTTAGGTCGCTGGTTCGAATCCGGCAGGTCGGATTTTTTTTATATTTTAATTATGTAATAATGTTATATTTTTTTAGATGTAACAAAAAAAATTATTATTTAAATTAAATCACTTATCACAAATCCAGAAAATGCCTGGGCATTTTATATAATAAAAATAATGGATCTCTAAAAATGATTCATCAAGACAAAAACAAAATCACACGTTACTGTTTTGATTTCTTTCATAATTTAGAAAAAAAAGATACCTGACGAAATTACTATCTTTTAACAGGATCTTATGATTTTTTTTATTAAAGAAAAACAATATTTTGAAACTTCTTTAAAAAAGAAAAGTTACACTCATTTCACAACTCTCTAATAATATAATAATGTATATTTAAAATTTAAAATAACAAATAAATATAAATATAGCTAAAATATTATTGTGTTGAACAGTTAAATTAGTACTTTTTGTTATTTGAACTCTAATTTGTTATCCTTTATTATAAGACACACAGAAGAGATTGGGTAATCTTAATCATTGAAATGACATGTATCTACATATATAATAAATTTGGAAACATTATTCAGTTATATTTGTCTAATTATAATAGACAGTTAAAATTAGTTAGGAGATTACAACTGTGCGAAGATGTAAGGTGTAAATATAGTTATATGGTTCCTTTACAGCTGTGATGATGAGGATGAGAAACTAATTACTTATGAAAAGAAAAAGATTTGTTGAGACCTCAAAGATTAATACTCCCACTTGACAACTGTGGGCAACCATTGCATAACCTGTATCATCAGATAATCATGGGTATATATATGTGATATACCTGCTCTTTCAAGCTCCACAGATCAATTATTGATTCAGTAAATTTTCATTGTTGGTCTCAAATATTGATATTCATTAACTGGTGCGAAAAATGGCGATAAATGCAAGTGAAACGATGTTCCTGTCAATCACGCAAGTGGATGAAAGGAGACAAAAGTACGAGGTGTGTCTTGATGCTCCACCCCACATTGTTTCAGATGGGTTATGGCGTAGCAGCCCACAAAATACAAGAACTCCAATGAGATCTTTTCTCCCCTTGTTTGAGTTACAAGTCCTTCTAATATTTGCCATCACCCAAATCTGTCGACTCATCCTCATGCCCTTCAAAGTTCCTCTCTTTATTTCCCAGATGATGGTATGTCTCAATCAACACTTGTTTTTTCTGCAATTAATTGTATGTATTCATGAAATGATGAATTTGTTTGTATACACAGGCTGGGCTAATTCTGCAAGCTCTTTTTGTGGGGGAACCAGTGGGGTCGTACATGAGGGTGCTGTTTCCGTATGGAACTCACGACACCATCACAACAATAACGTCGATCGGTTTTGTGCTTTTCATTTTCATAAACGGTGTGCAGATGGATTTTAGCTTGATAACAAGAATGGGGAAGAAGGCATGGACCATTGCCATTACAGGATTGGTAGTGCCGATACTCACCGCAGTTGCATTCGTGTCCGTACTCAAATATCCACTGCTTGAAGTCGTCGATCGTAACTACCACAGTTTCCTTGTTGCATTGGTCTCCCACACTATCATTTCATTTGCCGTCATTGCTTCCCTTCTCAATGAACTTCAAATCCAAAACTCCGAACTTGGCAAATTGGCATTGTCTGCCGCATTGGTCAGTGACATATTGTGCACGTGCGCTACCACCATCGGCACTGTTTTTATGTTTAGTGAGGGTCATAGTTCCAAAGAGATTATTACAAACCTCGTTGGTTTGTTTGCAATGGCTGTCTCTGTTCCATTGGTGTGTCGCCCAGCAATGTTTTGGATCGTCAGACACACCCCAGAAGGAAGACCTGTGAAAGATGGTTACCTCTACGTCATCATCGTACTGCTCTTTGTCTTAGGTTGGGTTTCGGTTAAAATAAACCAGGAATTCGTGCTCGGAGCTTTCATTCTGGGATTGGCCGTGCCGGAGGGACCTCCACTTGGATCTGCATTGGTCAAGAAGCTTAACTTCTTCGGTACCACCTTCCTTCTGCCGATCTTCATCACCATCTGCATGCTGAAAGCTGATTTTTCCTCCACTTATTCCTCCACATCGGTTTTCGCTGTCTCTCTCGTCATCATGCTCACCCACCTGGTCAAAATTATATCCTGCATTCTACCCGCCCTCTTCTGCAACATGCCCTTCCGTGATGCTCTCTCCCTCTCACTCATTTTAAACTCCAAAGGCGTTGTGGAAATCGGACTCTACTGCTTCTTATACGACTACAAGGTCGTCATCTATCTCATCTTATTCTATACCATTATGCCTAATCCAGATTTTCCAATATAGATTGAAACAAAAAAACAAAACTTTTGCAGATAATCGATGGGCTGACGTACGGAATAATGATTCTGAGCATAATCGTGGTAGCGTGCATAGTGCAATGGTCTGTGAGGTTTTTGTACGACCCTTCAAGAAAATACGCCGGGTACCAAAAGAGGAACATCATGAGCTTAAGAGCTTGGTCGGAGCTGAGGATACTGGTGTGCATTCACAAGCCAAGCCACATATCGTCGATGATAGACATGATTGACCTGTGTTGTCCAACGGCAGAAAGTCCAATCATAGTGGATGCATTGCATCTGATAGAGCTGGTGGGACGCGCCTTGCCAATTTTCATCCCCCATCGCATTCAAAGGCAGGAATCGGGGGTTCAACACAGGTCGTACTCAGATGACGTAATTCTTGCTTTCGACGTTTACGAGCACGAGAACCCTCACGTGGTGACGGCGTACCCTTGCACCGCAGTGTCTCCGCCGAGCCTGATGTACGAAGACGTTTGCAACCTTGCCTTTGACAAGGTGGCGTCCATCATAATTCTTCCGTTTCATCTGAGATGGTCGACGGACGGGGAAGTGGAATCGGAGGAGAAGAGCATAAGGGCACTGAATATTAGGGTGCTAGAAAAAGCTCCATGCTCGGTTGGGATCCTGGTGTCGCGAGGTTCGCAGAGGATGAGGGAGGAGGAGTCGATTCGAGTGGGGTTGATTTACGTGGGGGGAGAGGACGACGAGGAGGCGCTGTGCATAGCGAAGAGAGCGATGATGAAGAGAGGGATGAAGCTGGTGGTGTACCACCTGGTGTACGAGGCAGAGAAGGAGTGGGATGAAAGGGAAGCCATGGAAGAGATGAAACACAACATAAGGTACCAACAGATAGTGGCGAAGGAAGGGTCTGAGACAGCAGCGTTTCTGAGTGAGGTGGCGAAAGAGCATGACTTCTTCATCGTGGGAAGGAGGCATGGGATTGAGTCCCCTCAGACTCAGGGACTCACAAACTGGAGCGAATTCCCGGAGTTAGGTGTGATCGGAGACTTTCTGGCCTCACCGGATTTGGAGAGCCGCGCATCAATTTTGGTGGTGCAGCAACAAGTCGCACTCAAGCCTCGCAAAGGCTGGTTATTTTAGTTCTCTTCTCTCCCCTCCTCTCTCTCATGTCCTCTCACCTTAATTTCTGTCATCTTTTTATAACATTTCCATTTTCTTTCTTCCTTCTGCCTTCTAATCCTGTTCCTTCTCATTTATAATATTTTATTCGCAATTTTCTTTTTCTAACCTATTCTTACCAATAGTAACTTAAAAGAAACGGGTAAAAGACTAAAATAAAATAAAGTGACAAAAGAAATATTTACAAACACGAGGGCAAAATGATATCTTTGACACCAAATATCTCGGGAAAAAGTTATTTTGACACGGTTTGACATTAATTTTTTTTAATAAAATATTATTATTTAAATAAAATATTAATTTATATAAGTGTCAAATAGTAATATAAACGTAAAACTACCATCCTCTCAGATTTTATTACTCCCGACGAGAGATTTAACATTTTTTAAAAGCGTTTCACTATTTTGAAATTCGGTTAACTTTTACATTTTATATTTATTATTTTATTTTATTAATATAATAATTTACTTTTTTTATAAGGTATAATTACTCTTATAGTACCCAGTTTGGAGTTAGAGTGTCAAATAGATACCCGATTTAAAAAAGTGTCAATTGCATTCCAACTTTTGAAAAAGTGCTTCAATTATGTTCCTTTCGGAGAGTTGACCAACGCCGTTAGTCAACGTGCCATGTGTTAGTTTGTGGTTTTTTTTTTATTTTTTTAAAAAATTTTAAATTTTTTTTAAATTTTTGAAAAAAAAAATAAAAATGCCACATGTCGAGTCCCTGTGTGTAACATGTGGCATTGTGAGTGCCACGTGACATTGCAATGTCACGTGTCAGTGTCACTATCATATGTCATTGTGTTGATTTCAATTTAGTTCTCATATATGTCTTTTTGTTTCAATTTAGTACCTAAGTACGTGTATGTGATTCAATTTTGTCCCAATTTTTTTTAATAATTAAAATATTTTTGTAATCCATTTTTTATAAGATTAAAAATAATTAAGTATAAATATTTTTACAAAATTAAGTATTAATATTTATATTGTTCCTCTCAATTTCATACCAAATTTATTATTTATATAAATGTTATACTAATATTTTTTATTAAAAATGACTTTTTAACATATTACTTTATTAATTACTTTTTTATTAAGTACTCATGTTTTGTTAATTTTTGTTTTAAATAGAACAATATAATCTCTTACTAATTTTAAACAAAAATTTCTATTTGTTTGAATGTTATACTAATTTTTTTTAATTAAAAATGACTTAATAAATTGACTTTTACCACTAAATTTTAATATAAATATCAAATACTTAATTTTTGTTAAACTTTTATACTTAAATACTTTTAATTTTATGAAAAAATGAATTTTAATTATTAAAAAAACTGGACAAAATTGAATCAGATACACATACTTAGGTATTAAATTGAAACAAAAAAACATATATGGGAACTAATTCGAAATCAATACAATGACATCTGATAACGATACTGACACGTGACACCCACAATGACACGTGTCATACCTAGATACTTGACATGTGGCATTTTTATTTTTTTTTCAAAATATTTTTTAAAAAATTTTAAAAAATTTTAAAAAATCACAGATCGACACGTGACATGTTGAATAATAACATTAGTCAACTTTGTATGAAAGAGACCTAATTGAAACAGTTTCTCAAAAGTTGAGATACAATTGATACTTTCTTTAAACCGGATATCTATTTGACACCTTATCCCAAACTGGATACTATATGTTAAAAATCAATTTTCTTTTAAAAAATTTGGTGCGCTGAGTGTCGTTTGACAGAGAAGGGCAATAAGGTAATTATGATGAGTGCTTTCGAATTTGAATTTGGATCATCTTTTGGGTTTCAGTCAGGTTCAATTTTGCATCCCCGCCCTTGCTTTTACTCTCACTTTCATTTTGTCTGCCATGCATTTTCTGAGTTTCTTTTAGGTTTCCGAAGTTGTTTTGAGTATCAGTTTCTTTGTAAACCATTTATATTTGGGTCTCCCCTTCTCCATTGATGCTTGTACCAACTATCGTGCTACTGGGTCAGTGAGAGGAATAGATGCTCTGTCATCACTAAGTTCTTTTGTTAAGGTTTCTGTTTTCTTTGCGCTTGTGTTTTCTGCGTTTGCCAAATGGAGATTATAATGCCTTAAACGAGTCCGCAATAGTTGTGCTGGATTTTGAGAGAAAGATGGCTAAAGAACAACCTAACGACCTCCGCAGGTATTGGTTCATTTACCGTCTTCTCATTCTAATTACCCTCTCTCTCTCTCTCTCTCTCTCTCTCTCTCTCTTACGATTGTTGTATGTTTGTTTCAGTCGAATCGCGCAGATTCAGAAGCTTTACGACGTTGACCGCGATTTCAACCCTTTGGAATTGGATACCCCCAGTCACTGCGCTCTTCATCTTGAGGTTAGATTAGGTTACCCGTTCTCATTCGTGGCTGTTCACAATTCCCAACGGCTTCCTATCTATTCACTTTCAATTTTCAATACTACAGAATACACTGCAGCACATTGTATCCGACTTCCCTTCTTTCGAAACTGAAGGTTCTTTTCTGTTACTCCCTTCTCTCTACTCATTTCATCTCATTTTGTGTGAGAATTGAGTCTTAACTTTTGTTGCCCCACTCCAGATGCTTACATAAACCAGTTGCAAGAGGAGCTTCGCACTGTCCACCTTCAATCTGCCCAAATGGCTGACCAGATTGGCCTTCTTACCAAAATTCACAACGATGGTCTCTCCCTCACCCACTCACACTCGCACTCGCCAGCACCTACCATCTATTAATCCCATTCATGTTATCTGTCTTCTCTATTAGTATTACTATTTAGTCACCATCGTTAATCATTCCACATTTTGCTTCTTACTCCGCTCTCTCCAGATTCTGCAATATTGCTGGCCAAACTTGAAGAATTGGACTTTTCTTTACATTATATTCAGTCAAAGGTTGCTGCTTCCTACTTGGTTCTCTTGTAAATTAAGAACATGTTTGTGTTTTATATTGTTTGTGGCTAATTCCTTTGCTCGCTCTGATGAGCAGCTGTTGTGAATTTCGTTAGTTATTACTATATCCACTTCATTAACCATCCCTTTGGCAAAGGCGGAGTTGTAGTGGGGTTCATATTTTGATGTTAGCTTTTAATAACTACAGGATCAGAAGAACATATCTGAGGCTACTGAAGGCATTGATTCCCCAATTCTGAGAGATGATTGTTCAAATTTAGCCGCTGAAAATCTGGACAAAAATTTAGAGGTGTTGTTCACACTGAGAAACCATGCTACTTTCTTGGAGATTGAATTGAATATAATTAGTTTCAAAGACATGCAGACTATATGACATCTATAAAGAGTAATTTTTTTGTTCATATGTTGCAGCTATTTCAACTTGAAAATAAGATTGATGAAATGAAGTTGATTGTAAAGTCTCTGCAGAATCTTCAGTTCACAGTCAAGTGGCGAGTCAGCTTTCACTTACACTTCAAATGTTTATCTGTGATTCTGTGTCACAGCTTACTCATCTTGTTCCCTTATTCAGGTTTGAAGTTGTAGAGCAGATTGAGGATGCGCTCACGGGTCTAAAAGTGCTTGCATTTGATGAGAATTGCATTAGGTTGTCATTGCAGACTTACATGCCATCATCTGAGGGCATTTCTTATCAGCTGAGTGTTCAAGAAGATGCCGTTGATGAGCTGAATCATGAGTTGTTAATTGAGGTTTTTGAGGGGACTATGAAGTTAAAGAATGTCCAGGTATGAAAATAGGTCTTCAAGAAACAATTACTTTTGGTTTAAGTTAGTGATCTTTATTATACTATTCCAGTGGCTTTATAATTATCATTAATATCATTAATTCATTAGTATCTTGCTAAGTTCAGATAATGACTGATCTGTTAGTGTTTTAAACTTTTATACTTTATGATGCATCTTTTCATATCACAGGGGAAGGGGACAGGTATCATTCTCAGAAATTTCTGGATATATCATTTCATATCACAGTGGTTCCTACGCCATTTATTGTTATATGTAGTTTAGTTCTTTTATTGTTGGTGATAAATGTTCAGTAACTAGAAACATTGGAGAATAAGTTTAGAAGTTTCAACAGTCGTGGAGCTTGTAGAGATTGTGGGTCTTGGATATAGAGGTGAAAGAGAGATAAACGAGGCTAAAAAACTGAATTAATATTACCAACTATATGTTACAATGTGATCACATGTTTGATAAACTTTTTCCTTATATTATGTTGATATGAAAGATTTTATCACCCTCACAATATGCAATACATTTTTTAAGATACCAGTCGTAATTTGATGGAAGGTTTTACTTATTTTTCACTTTCCCAAATTGTGTACCCTAACTTTTCTTGTATACCTACTATCAGATTTCGCTTTGAACTTAGATTTCACATACATGATTTGAGAGGGAGAATTTATCAGATTAAGTGCTCTAGGAATTTATATCAATTCATTAGTACTGTTGTTTCATACTTTTATTGAATCTTGGCAGAACACAACAATGCAGTGCTCTAGGAATTTATATATATTCATTAGTACTGTTGTTTCATACTTTTAATGAGATCCTGCCAGAACACAACAATGCATTTACTTTTTTCTTTCCTAATCTCCTTTGAGTATGTAGTGTAGGATGTTTTGATATGATACCATTTATTTATGCCGCAAGGACATGTGAAAAGCTTAAACTTGTGAATTTAATTTTCCATTTTTGTAATTCTTGTTTTCTTCAGATGATTTAATAAATTTCTTGGATTTACTATTTAGGTTTCTCCAAATGATATATATTTGAGCGACATTGTTGATTATGCAAAGTCTGTCAGGTTTGCCATATCCTCATTTTTCTCTTAATCATGGTTCCCAGATTTCTTGTGGCCACCACTCATGCCTTGACATTCATTTACCATGCAGCAATTTCTCGTTGCAGTGGTTTATACAGAAAGTGCAAGATAGAATTTTACAAAGCACACTTAGGAGTCTTGTAATAAAGGATGCTAATAAATCAAGGTGAGACTGTTTGGCTTTGATGCTCTTAAATTGGGATATCTTCAGTATCTCTTTACATTTTTTGGGTCAATGCAGATATTCACTTGAATACTTGGACAAAGATGAGACTATTGTGGCTCATATGGCAGGAGGAACTGATGCGTACATAAAGTTGTCGCATGGCTGGCCCATATTTGGTTCTCCATTGAAGCTTATATGCATAAAGGGATCAGATGATTTGAAGAGAGCTTCTCTGAGTTTTCATTGCAAAGTTGAGGTGCGGGAATTTCAGTCTATATTAGCTACAAAACTTCTGCCTTCATTTTTCCTTGTGGTTTATGGATATTTCCGTAGAGTATCAATGTGGTATCAGGGTTTTAAGCTCAAACTGTTCTTACTTAATTGTTTGCTGAACCTATTGAAATCTCATATTAGCTTAGTCCTAGATGTATTTTTAGTTTCTTTTGACAACTAGAAAACTAATATAGTGGCTCAGCTAGTTCTAGTCTAAATGCAGTAATATAATATGTCTCCTAAAGTGTTCGTATAATTGCAGTTTGAGACCAGGGTTGTGATGGAGGTTATTAAATGTTAAAGGGGTTCAAGCTTGAACATAAATATAACCCACTTACATTTAAATCCACTTTTTGAAACTACGTCAACTTTCAATGTAAATTTGGAAAAAGGAAATAATATAAGTTTATGAAGCAGTAAATCCTCCCATTTTTGTTCATTTATCTTTTTCTGATTGATCAACCGAATTGAATGGTGTTGTGATCGTGTAGTTGACCTCACATACTAGTATAAGATTTTGTTGTAGTATTCATTTTAACCACACCATATTGGTGGATTTATACTTGACATGTTGACCATGCTTTCGATTTTCAGAAGTTGGTCAATTCTTTAGATACTCATGTTCGTCAAAATATATCAAGCTTCGTAGATGCTATTGAAAAAATACTCATAGAACAGCTGCAGCTTGATCTTCGGGTCAGTGATACTTCAGGCTAAGGATACTGTCAGTTCATCATCTATCATACTAATTGTATATATCTCCACAACTATAACCTTTATTTGGGGTTGAAATGCTGCATCACGTCATGAATCTTGTTTTCTATTTCATGAAACAGATTGTTAAAATGTCTTGTAAAGGTTATTTTCTACAAGTTAAACTTGAAACTGTCATGCCAAATTGGCTTTTGTGACATCTGAATAGTCTGTAACAGATAATATATTTGCCAATGTACTGGAATTGAAAATTTTGACAGTTTTCCTCTTGATCGTAATATGACATCCATTTGTTCTGTTGCTTTAGTCAAATTGGTTTTGAGTTGTTGTAAAACGGAGTTGGAAATGCTTCTTAGTGTCGCACACAATTTTACTTGACAGTAGAAAAAAATGTTCTTTTATAGGTATGTTTGAGTTTTTGGTTCTTTATGTGAAAACGTAAAATATTTTTTTTAAGTTAAATCGTTATATATATATATATATAGTTTAAATATGATTTTCTAGAGAAGTTAATTTATGATTTTTAGAATTTATGTAAATGAAAATGAAGTTTTTTTTTTAGACGTGAATAGATCTTCCTTCTCTCAATTTGATTTGGTCTTCTCAACTGTTTAGTTTAGACAAAAACAAAAACAAAAGTTATTCAATATGTGTAAGTACTTTTTGCATCATAAATCAACAAAAAAGTTATTCATTATATAATTTGTAAAATAGTTATTACTAAAATTTTAAAACTTTGTAATTGGATTATAATATAAAATGTTAGATTATGCACTCATACACATAGATAACAAATAAGCAATTAAACCCTTTTAAATTGAACAATCCCTAATACCTCATAAAACGGTAAGCAGAAACATAACTGGATTTGCCAAAGGTATTTAATCTTCCAAATATGAAGCACACTTTAGGTTCTTCTTGATTTTTTTTTTTTTTTTCTGATGGGATGAAGAGAGAGGAACAACAATAGGTTTCAAAGTTGAATACAAAAAGAAGTTTCAACTCTTTTATAGATGCTATAGGTAAATTTGATATTTTTGTTTATTTTTTTTAATTTCTATTTCTATTGTTAACTTCCTCTTATATCATCAAAGTAGTATATTTTGAATAATTATAAAAAAAATTATTTGTTAGAATTATAATTATAATAAAAGATTATAAATTTATTAGATTAAAAATAAAAATAAAAGAATATTAAATTAATTGATAATTAAAAACAAAAATAATATATTTAACAAAAACAAAAATAATATATTATTGAAAAATAATATATTATTGAAAAAATAATATTAAAAAGCAACATATTTAACAAGGAGAAAAATAAAAAGAAATAACATATTTATTATTTTACTAAAATTAATTGATAATTATTGCCTATTTTAAATGATTTGTACGGAGTATAATAATTTATTTAAAATTTGTTAAAGGTTTAATCATGTTTTAAATTTTGTATAAATTTAAAAAACCTTCAATTTGACTCTCTATTAAATTTTTGGTGATCTATTAAGTTTTCACAAATTTATTTTTTTTTTAAGTAAGTATAGTTAGATTTTAATGTTAACTGTAGTTACCTTATAATATTATATTAAATATCATCGCATAATATTTTATTATAAGAGATTTTAATAATAAAAATCTCTTTTCTCTTTCAAAACCTTACTGTATTTAACAAGATTATTCTTAAAGCAAATTAAAATTATAAAATATAAAATTAAAAGATAAAAGATAAAAAATATATTAAATTATTAAATATAAAATAAACAATATAATTTATCTTCATAATTTTTAAAAAATTTTAATTATCTAATTTTACCATTAATATTTTTATATTCTATAATTAAGCCATTAATATTCTATAAATTTTTATTTTACTTTAATTTTTTTTTTTTAAATACAGTAAACCTCTGAGAAAGATCATCATCGTTAAAGTTGTATGTATTATACGTTAACATTTAAGCACCATTTTAGCATAGTTAAAATCTAATGATAGAAACTCAATTTAGATGTTATAATATTTTGAGCATTCATTCAATATGTCACATTAATTTATCAAGAGTTCAACCGAAAGTTTTCAAATTTAACATAGATTTAACATAATTAAATCTTTGAAAGATTGATCATTTTCTAACCTTATTTACTATTATTTTCATCTTATTCAATTGTAATACTATTTACTATTATAAAAGAAATTTACAATAATTAATTAAATATGAATTTGTTCCTAAACAATTGTTTAAAATTATCAATCTTTATTATTGTCAATTTGTAATTGTTGGACACAAAATTTTTATGATGGATCCAAAAATTTTGTAAAGTAGATGAAGTTAGAAACAAATATTATGGTTTAAAATGAACTTCTTATAATTAAATCTAGGTATAACATCAAACCCATTATTCTTATTCTGTTTTGTGAAAAGGAAATAATTTTGTCCGATATATTCATTATTTATGAATATAAAAGAAAAAATAATGTACATGTATTTTTTTATAATAATTTTTAATTGTAACTTGATTGATATAGATTAGTAATGAGTTTAATAAGTAAATAATTATTTTTGTGTATGATGTATTTTTTATAATTAGTTTTTAATCCTCACTTGATTATCATAGATATAGATTAGTGGAGCGATGAATAATTGTTTTTGAGTTCTTGATTTTGTTCGGTGTATTCAGTGAATCTAAAAATGTTGTGTATCTCCTCTATTGTACATAAAGCTTTTTTTTAAGCAACTTTCGTACCCTATGAATTTTTTATTAGGTTATGCTAAATTTTTTTTAATCTTAAGTTTCTTTAAAAGAATACATATTGAAGAAGAATAACAATTATATTTATTTTTTAAAAGTGATAAAAAAAGTTACCATAAAATAATTTTTAGATATATATGATTTCTTATATAAGTACATTTATATTTAATTATGTATTACCTTTTATTATATTAATGAACTAAATAATATATTAACTTTTATTATATTAATAACCATAATTAAATATATATAAATTTTAAATATATTAGAATTATTGGTCAAGTCACGGTCAAAAAACATCCTCATATATGTTTTCAAGACTTTAGTTTCACACCATCTCTTGTTGAAACAAGAGATGGGGGTAAATCAAAACAGAAATGCTTCTAATTATAAATAAATAAAAGAATAACATTCCGTTGTGCCCTATCAAACATATGTGCCTCCTTTAATCTTGGAAATGGTAGTGTTGGTACATGTACATAATTTACGTATGTTGTTGTTTCAAATTTCGCCGCTGGTTTGAGGTGGTGTCTTAGTATTATTATCAGAATAATGTATTGGATCGGGACTTGAATGAACGGTGGCTTCGGAGGGTCTATTTCCCATATCCTTAGTTCTGTGAAGGAGGAAGGTCCCTGATAAAATTGTCACAAACCCACACAACTCCGTCGCAATCTGCGATGCATCTTGCTTCGCCCATTCCTGTTTATTATACATTACTATCGTCAATCATTTCTCAAAACACTCATCATCGTATCATTAAATCACAAACAAAACACTCATCACCGTATCATTAAATCACAAACAACTCACCTTAAACATGATAACACTCGCGATTATTGTAAATGATGTGAACATCACGTAGTAAACCGGCGACACCACAGCAGTGTTAAAGGTGTCCAAAGCCTGCAAACAAGTTTTCCAAACCATGATGCAAAGTCCATTAATTTTAGACATAACACCAAATTAGATTAAACTACACACATATATATGTACCTTGTTCAAGTAGTTAATCTGTGTAAGGCAACATCCTATGACAACCACTGTAAATAGCCAGGTTTCAAAGAACATAAACTGATTCAACCCTTCGAATGTCAGCTTCAAAGCAATTCCGACTGCTTTCACTCCCATAACCTATACATGCATGGAGACAATTATTTAAACAAAGCTTATGCTGATCAATCGTGTATATATATATTGTCATAAATAAGCATCCAGCATTAGAGTAATATACCGTAATGGAACCGGTGAGCGAACATATTCCAATATATACCATCATATTTTTCTGCCCATGGCTTTTCACAAAACGGAAAATAAGAACGAAAACTGCTGCCGCAACAACGCCAATGTACACCAGAAAACCTGTGTCACGGCAAATGAATTAAAAACCTCATCGATTACTTAATTATATACACATAATTAGCAGAGAGAAAGAATGACATGGCATTGGCTTAATTACCTGGTTCTGTAGCAAGTTCCCACACTTCCTTCACAGAATGAATGTCTTTTTCATGAGGTGCATGCAAAACAATTGTCGTAGATCCCACCACACACAGGGCACACCCAAGCACGCCAAAAATGTGCAATCTCTCTTTCAATATGAAGTGAGCTAGCACTGAACTGCATAACGTATACGTTTTTTATAAATATATATACATATATGGGCCACCTACGTTTGTTGCACGAACATGATCCACCTAGGTTTTCTTACCTGAAAATGATGCTTAAAGCTCCCAAAGGAGTTACAAGGATGGCCGGAGCGAAAGCATAAGCTGCAAAATTGGCTATTTCCCCGCCGATCACTACAAAATGCAGGGTTGATTGATTTGATGATAAGTGTTTGATTAATTATTAATTTAGGTTTGATGGCAATATAAGTTGATTGGAAGACTCACTTGAAATCATTCCGAGCCACCAAAAGGGTTCGTAGAGATAAGAATGGCCTCCGGTGGCTGATTAATTGCAGATGCGTTAGCAAAGAAAAGAAAAATTAGAATAGATTTGAAGAAAAGTTTGATCGAACCTGCTCTTTTGCCATTGCTGGCTGCTTTTATAAGGCCCATTTTCTTAACTATGAAGCTGGAGCCAATGAAGACGCTGGAAGAGACAGCCAGTACGAGGCCAACGACGTTGTCGTGTGTGGTCCCCATCATCAACTAATTATTTAGAATTCTCGACCAAACGTTGCGACAGGGCCAAGATATGTGTCCGATCCGAAACGTGGCTACCTGGCATGAGGAAGATGAAGAAGATTGGAAAGAAAATGATTGATTAATAATTAGGTTAATTAAGGATATATATACCTTGTCTTGGCAGCCTGCAATGGGGAGCTAAAGCCCCATGGTGATGAATTGAAACGGAGGTGATGATGATGATGATGAAGAATGATAGGAATGGGTGTTGTGCGTTCTGTGGTGGTGGAGGAAGGAGAAACGGGGAGTTGAAACGCAATAGGTAACGGTAGTTTCGTTACCTACGCGCATGCATCCCAAGGCCAAATGAGAAGCACAATCCCTATTTATTTACTTCCACCATCCATAATAAGCAAACCACCATTTCATCCACTTTAACCTACTTCTCTTATTTCTCTTCCATTTTTAAACATTTTTAAATTATTTTATACCGTTAAATTTATCTTCTTTTTTTTTTTTCTTTCAAAACTATCTTCGCAATATTAATCTCAGAAAAATCCACAATCACCAAGGTTAATGACACAACCCAATGTCCTTCACGGAAGAGGCCGTTTCAAATAAAAATCGGATCAGCAAAACTAAAATTTCAAATCTTGTGGAGTGCAGGTAGAAATTTGGACGTGCAAGAAGCAAGCGCCTACAAATCTCTCCTTAGAAAAGGACAATTTTTTCCTACACCTCCGTAAATTTTCCTCTGCACCTCATATAAAAAAATTATTTTTTATCTTTCCTCTTCACATACACCTGTCCCTAACAGACCACACTCACTCAACAAAACTCGTCACGTTTCTGTTTTTTCCCAAGGCAAACGGCACCAACACAAAAGAAGAGACAGAGGACCTGTTCACAATCTCCATCCACTCTTCCTTTTCGTTTTGGGGCCCTCATTCATGCGAAATTGATTGAATCGTTGAAGTTCTTCATCTCTTTGAGCTGGTGTTTGTGCCTGATATTGTTTTGGGGTCTGGTTCGTGTGGTAGAACTTGCCCACCGTTCTATCATTTTTATCAGGTTCGATTGCGTATTTGAGCTAGTGTAATTGTCGTGTTTGTTTTCTTTATTCTTTGATTTTGAGTGTTGGTTTATGATGGTTGCATTCACGTTTAAAGCTTATAGATTCTTTGGACTCTCTGTTGTGTGTTTGAATTTACTTTGTTTTAAGTATTTTATACGAGTAATGTTACAATGTTGCAGGTTTGATGGGGAGTTGAATTCTGAAATTTTGGGGAATAATTGGGTTTAGTTTAAACTGAGTTCTGATGTTTCTCTGTTTGGTTCTGGGATGGTATTTATGAGGTTGTGTAATTTGTTCAAATATTTTGATAATTTGATGAGGCGGTTTCAAGATTAGTTGTAAAGTTCCAAGTAGAAATTGATAGTGGTGGAAGCACTAGAGATGTGTTCGAATAAATTGATAATTAATTTTATTTTGTTGAAGGAAGCTTGGGTCTCTAATGTATTCATCTCAGTAGAAACCGAACAGGTAAATTAACCATTTTTTCTCCGATTGTTTATTTAACTGCATCACAGAATATGAATGCTTCAGTTTCAAGGTTTTAATGATTTGAGTTTTAGGTTTTCGCCACCTTCCTTTCATTCTTCACTCTTATTACGTTCTCATTAGTTAGCGACAGTGTTCCAATAAAAATAAAATTAGAATCGCAAAATAGACACTTCTGAGTGTACAAACCACTCCTCTGATTTTTTGGTTCATGGTTTGCAAAATTATGCTCGTTTACATTACCAGGTTAGTTATGAATGGAATAAGTTGTCTAAGTATGAATTACATTTCTTGAATATTTGTAGCATATTCTGTAAAAGTGCTTCTGCAAGCTATTTGTGAGAAGCTAATATTTATGATAGTGAAATCTGGGCCAGAGCCTTTACGTCTGTTTTGTTTGTTGTTTGTTTAAACGTATCACGAGTGTTAGATTGTGTAAATAGTTAAGTTTTTATGTTTTAACTATGTATCATCCTATCTCCTTCTCAGCACTATGTGGGAAAAGAAAAGCGATTACTACATTTTCATTTATTTATTTTCATATGAAAAACAAAACATTTTTCTAAGATTCCTTTGACTAACCTTTTGAGTGTAGTTGTAGTACACTAGTGCTGACTTTGATCGCTGATTATTTTTTTCCATTCTAAACCATATGTTTCATGACCTGTTGTATGATATTAAATGAAGTGGAGATTCTTGGAGGAACAAATCAGATATGGTTCTTCTCAAAGATATTGTGCCTGCAGCTCAGAACAACATAGAGAGTAAGTTTATAGTTTTGGAGAAAGGCAGCACAACACTAGAAGGGAAGAATAGGATATGCTTGACTCTTGTAGCTGATGAGACAGCTGCAGTTCATCTTCAGCTTTGGGGAGATGAATGCGATGCTTTTGATTCCGGCGATATAATTCGTTTGACCAAAGGAATTTTTTCCTACCAGCATGGTAATCTTATACTCAGGGCAGGCAAGAGAGGGAAGCTGGAGAAGACTGGAGAGTTTGTGATGTCCTATGTTGAGGTACCAAACATGAGTGAGATTCATTGGATCCCTGACCCAAGTAATTCTAAAAATTATATCCAGGACTATGTAATATCTCCCCACTCACGCATCTTCCCTCCAATTCTATAGAGGGATGTGCTCTTTTATACTTGCCACAATTTCTTTCAGATTAAGATTTTCAACATATTGTAGATAAAAAGAAATTTAGCTTTTATTTAAGTACTTCTGTTTATTATGGTTGGAGGATAGCCTTATTATTTCTATTTATTTTATCATTTGGCGGTTGTTGTGATGGAAGACATTTTTTAGATGAAAAATTGCTGACAATCGCATCAGAAAGAATACTTTCAAGTGTTTTTTCCTACAGGTGAACCTGATCTGCTCCAAAGAGCAGTTTCTTGTGTTTTCAATTTCAGCCAGTATCAAAGTGACTAAGGTCTTCTCACACATCAACTAAATAAAATTAAGGGGTAAATACCTGGAGTAGTACCGAATTCCAGCTTCTATGTGTCTGTGAGAGTGTTTTTGTGTTATATTTTATAATTATGATTTTGAAGATCCTTTCTAAAAGCCTTTTTATGACGAGATTCAGATTTCTCCCTCTGATAAAGTCAGAAGAAAATAACTACTTTTAAAATAAAAGAACATCTTACGAAACCAAATTATTTTGCATAAAATTATACTGTGGTTCACTTCTTATGAATTGGGATTTTACCCCAATTGATATGAATTGTGAAAAGGAAAACTTGTTAGATTCCAAGAACTGTTGCTCATCCTCTGTCAATCTTTATCAAAGTAATCCAGTTTTATATTTTCTGAGAAAATAAATGAATTTTGAATCTTGTATGTGCATGATGTATTACTTTTGAGTCATTCTGGCGTTCATTAATTGGAAATTAAAATATAAAATACCTTTTTAATTTATTAAAATATGTAACTTTATCACGTTAGTCTATGAAAGTAATAAAATTTCCTGAAAATATAATCCATCAATAACATATGTTCAGAATTTAAATATAATTCCAAAAAAAAAAAAAAAAATTGTACACATGTTCCTAATCCTTGCGAGAAGTGGATATAAGTTACAGCACCACATATTTTTACTACAAATTGCAAATAGTTACATTCTTGTTATTTTGACCGTAGAAATTTTACCAAGCACTTGAGGCATGGCATGCAACAAATCAAACATAATCATCCTTGCGAGTTGAGATTTTTTTTCCGATATTTTCAAAATGCCTACAGGCAGGGCAGAGTTGAGTTTCGGTGCAGGACAGTGTTTGGAAAAGGTTGGATAGTGTGAACTTGCTAACTTTTCAGTCATTAAGTTAAATTGCTGTGACCATACTAATCTCTCTGTTCTGCTTTTCATGTTAGCACATGACGGTCTGGAATGGTCTCATACATTCTGATTGAGAGGAACTGTCGGTTCAGAAACAGGATCTTGGTTACCTTCACTCTCAGATGGTTGAGATTCATGTTTTGCGGCAGCCTGCAACACCCGATTCTGAACATCTAATGAGGAAGGTGATGTAGGTAATCCTAAGCCATTTGATTCTAATTTTCCAGCAGCCCATGAAAATGCTTTAGCTCCAAGTCTAACAGGAGAAAGCAACAACCTTTGAAGAAGAAAACAAAACAATGAGATCAAATTTAATAACAGATGAAAAAGTAAAAATGCAAAGGGATACAGAAACTACTCTTTTTGCTAGCGGCTATTTCCATGTATAAATACAAATACATTTTTTTATCATTTCACATGTATAAAATCATTGACTTTTTTGTCCGAGAAATGACAAATTAAGTTAACATGATTCACCATATATACCAAATAGTTCAGAACAGAACATAAAGAATTTTTGACAGACCTTCGACTTAATATTAAGGTAACTTGAAACAAACAGAAAATATATGTCGTGGTCATAATATAATGTTTAAATTAGTTAAACACTCTTTTCATGATTCTATGACCAAATATCCATCATTAAGTATACTTACCTCACATCTTGATTTAGATCTTCAGCGTTTTCATATGAAGAAACCCGCAAATAGATGGTCTGGTGAATATACAGTAAACCATTTGTGAGGAAATGGAAAATCATTGATTGACCAAGTGACTATAAAATATGATAGAATATAAGAATTTCCCAGTACACACGTTATGTGTCCACCGTATGATTTCCAACATAAGTGAAACTTCTAAAAGAAACAATTTGATTGAAAAGCACTAGCTGAAAGAAAATGAACATACCAAACCGAGACCAAATGCACCAATTAACTGTAATGTCTTCTCCCACTCTGTGACAATATGATGTTCTTTGTCAGATCAGGATAACTAAGAAAAACCTCATCCCGCACGAGGATGATGAACAATAAAGTGATAGAAGTTTTTCATAAAAAGATCATAGACGTGAAATTACTTGTGCATGATGTATTTAACTTCAGTTTAAGCTATTAAAACAAAAATGAATTTGCATAAACAACATAACCTCTTAAAACATAGTGCAAGAAAATTTTGATTAATCACTAATAAGCTTCACAAAAACCTATGTTTGTAGTATATATATATATATATATATATATATA